>ERZ825896.59-NODE-59-length-131600-cov-4.434627_pt1 | contig 131600 bp, 125 predicted proteins | sample MGYA00519858_ERZ825896 | MGnify/ENA primary metagenome ERZ825896 (study PRJEB31778, sample SAMEA3449214) | human gut metagenome | biome: human gut; feature: human-associated habitat; material: faeces | place: United Kingdom | collected 2010/2012 ... | reverse complement strand
ATTTACAATTATTATTTATTTTTCTAATATTTGGTGTTATAATTGTTTTATACACTTTTAAACTATCTAAATGTTTTGGTTTTAATATTTCTATTAGAAAAGATAGGAGAAACTATGAAAAAGTTAAAGCTAATAGCATTATTTTTATGCTCATTATTCTTATTAATTACTTTCACTGCTTGTAATAACTTTAGAGATCGATATTTTGATGATCCCCAAAACATTGTTGCCTCATTTAAAGAAAACGAAGTGCTGTATGATAATTTAATTCACACCATTCTTTCCAGCTCCAAAATACAAAATCACTTAAAAAATGCTTATGATAATATAAATTCTTATGATAGCTTAGCTGATTTTTCATATCGAGATAGCCTTGAGGTGTATTCATATTACGATAGAAATGACGAACATTTTTTTGTAGATAGAGTTGTAACAGCGGAAGAATGGAAAACAATAAAAAATTTGGCAGAACAATTACATGTAGATAGTATATCTATAAATCCAGATGGTTGGATAACGTTGCTCTTCCCACTAAAAAATCACTCTGAAAGCAGTATCTGTTTGCTCGAATATTATTATGATAAAACAGTAGGATCCCAATTTGGCGAAACACTATATGAAGAGAGAAAACGTATTTTCACCAATAACTATACTTCTTACGATTTGGGCCCTGACTGGTTGTGTTACGTTAGATGGTAATAAAACAAGAGAAGTGCCCAAACAGGCACTTCTCTCTAAGAAAATCTATCTACAATATTTTTATAAATCCTGAATCATTTTAGAAATATATTGTGAAAATGCATAACAACAGCTTACATGTACCTCTACGGAAGGATTATTTCCTTTTAATGCTAATAAACCAACACCCGGAAGCCATTCTTCAAAACCATTCATTTTATCAAAAATGCTTTGTCGTAATGTATCAAATGAGCATCCCAATTCATCAAAAATCCAATTAAAGCGTTTTCTATGAAGCTTTTCTGTTTGATAATACCATTTTAATGTATCAGAAAACAAATGGATATTATATTCTTGCGATGCCCCGACTTTAGTTGCCTCTTCGATATATCTACTCATTTTATAAGCATCGAAATCACAACAGAAATCCGTATAATTGCAGCTGGAATCTTTATCTCCTATCGTCATATTTGCTACTTGTTGGAGGGTTTTATTATAGTATATAGATGAAGGATTATTTCTCTCATTACAACGGTTGGTTACATCAGCCATACCTGTGACCAAATCGCCTACCAACCTGCCCAATGATGCGGTAGACTTGGTAAACCTGGTGTAAAAAATCACAATAGATTGTATAAACAAGTCTACATAAGTAGTTTCCACAACAGATTTTCTATAATAGGTTTTCTTACTTCTCAAAACATTATAAAAGATATAATGCTCATCATAACCAATCAATAACAAGTAATGTTCAGATATAATCCATTGAGTATGCCTACCATTATAATGCCCGTAATTGCTGTTATACAACTCATCTATTTGCACAACAACTATATAACGCTTACAATTACTGTTTATTTTTCTAATATTTGGTGTTATAATTATTTTATACACTTTTAAACTATTTAAAGGTTTTTGTTTTAATATCTCTATTAGAACAGATAGGAGAAACTATGAAAAAGATAAAATTTATAGCATTATTTTTATGTTCATTATTCTTATTGATTACGTTCACTGCTTGTGATGACTCATATAAGCCAAAATACTATGAGCATCAGGAGATTCCATCCGTATTTAATGAAAATAAAGATATGTTCCAACAGATAGCAGATATTATAATCAAAAATAAATCAACTTGGACTGATATAGATATCGATAATAGAATCATCGGGATTTCTGTGGAGACAGACAAAGATCAACTAAAACCAATAATCAAATACTATGATGAAAATGTAGAACGATTTTCGGAAAAAGAACAATTAGTATTTCAAAATTTCTTTCTTCAAACACTTCCACATAAAGATTATGGAGTAGCTCTTGCATATAATAGATATATATCTATTTCCTATGCAATTAAAAACGATATAACTTCGTGTGTAGGTTTTCTTATCTATTATTTTGACAGAACATCACTACTATCAGATAGTGTAACATACTATGATGACTGGACAAGAGCAATGTTAAGTAATGGTGCGGTTGATTTAGGTAATGGATGGTTTTATTACGAAAGATATAAGTAAACAATAACAGGAAGTGTTACAACACTTCCTGTTATTGTTAATATAAGCTATCTAGTTGTAAATTTAATTTTTTACCATGCTAATAATATAACTGGCAAGTGAATTACAGCACATTCTAATAACTTCATCTGTAGGAGAATTTGCCTTTTGCGGAAGTAATATACTACGTTCTCCTGTACCCGTCATCATGCTGTATATTTTACTTGTCAAATCTTTAAATTCCGGTTTTCCATTGACTTCTTCTAAAAACCAATTAAATCTGTTTCTATATTTTTCATCTTCTTGATAATACCACCTCAGAGCTTCTGAAAAAACATGATAATTATTTTTTTGTGTATCATTCGAAATAATATCAGAAATATATTGGCTCAATTTAAAAGCATCGAAATCACAGCAAAAATCAGTATAATTGCAACTGGAATTTTCATCTCCTATCGTCATATCTGCTATTTCTTGTAATATTTTCCCATGATATTTGGAACTGGAATTACTACTCTCTTTATAGCGATCAGTAGTATTAGCCATACCTGTGGCTAAATCGCCTCCCCACCCAGACCAAAAACTAGGAAAAATAGGTGATGATATATATCCTTCTATTGTTGCTGCCATATGAGGTAAATCAATCAATCCCTTAAAACTATCTGAAATTAATGTTCTCCCCTCTTGTTTAATATATGGTTCTAATTGATTATAAAGCTCTGTATCTTTATTTCTAACATACGAAACAAATCCGGTATCAATTGCATGTCCTGTTGTAAAAAACCATTCATAACCATTATAATCATAACGTCTTAAAAAGTTTGTAGTTGAAATAACAACCTGATATGAATTCAATTCTTTACTTGGATAACCAGTTCCACCTGTGAGCTTATGATATTCTACATATCTTTCTTCTAAAGTGTAAATGTCACCTAAAAGCGATTGGATAGTTTTTGTACCACCTGGTACAGCTGGAATAGACGGTCTTTTATATTCATAAATAACACGTCTGTTGGTAATCACAACAGCCTGTTTAAACAAACCTGCATAAGCAATTCCCACAGCAGATTTTCTATAATATGTTTGCTTACTTCTCAACGGATCATTAAAGATATAATGTTCATCATCATACCCAACCAGCAACAAACAATGTTCAGGTATAATCCATTGAATTAGTTTACCGTTATAGTACCAACGATTGCCGTTTTTGGGTGTATCCATTCCCATGGTAGCCCATAGGATAACCGGAATATCCTTATCTATGTAGTCTGTACATAGTTGTTGTAAGGAAACATTTTTCAATTCCGTAGCAGAATAATTGGATAATCCTTCTACAGTAAAACATTTGTCCAAAGCTTTCTTAATAACAGGAGAATAACAGCCATAACCACTGCCTCTGGGATCGCCACCAAATGACTCATTCGGATCAAATACCACGCCTGTCTTATATAAATAGTTATCAATAAACTTATCAACAGAAATATTTACTCCTGCATACTGCAGCGCCATAACCGTAGAAACACTTTCACAGCCGGTTGGATAATTCGGATTTTGCGAAATAAACGGTGCGTCTATAATCTTAGATTGACCTGATGGGGTTTGAGGGGTATCCGGAATATTTGCATTATTTTCTTCAAAAATGCGCACTTCAATACCACTGATATTTTTTCCATTGATACCTGCATAGTAAGCACTATCATCTAATGTACCATCTAAGTTATATTTTGCCTGTACACTTCTCATCCATTCCGGATTTGCATTACTTACCCATGGAAGCCAGCGGCCTTCTACGTAAACTCGGTACATCACTACAACACCTGTAAGTAATTTCGTACCGTCATTTCTGTATGCATACAAGCTGAGCAACTGAATTGGTTTTCCGGCAGAACCTGCGTAATCGTTTTCACGGCTTGTTACAAACGGATAATAAGTTCCTTGTCCTTGGTTATGTGTACGGTATGTAATATAGTACGGTTTGCTTGCATCTGTTTGAATTTTCAAACCATCCAAACGACCGGGAATTACACTCTTATCAAAGTTAGTCCAATTGTTGTCTACCATATAACTTAAGGTCGGAGGGGCTTCTTGTCCAACCAATCCTTCAATCGGTGTATCATTGGTAGTGCCTACAAATGCACGAATTTCAAGACCGCTGATGTTTTGTCCGTCAATACCTGCATAGTAAGAAGTATAATCAAGTGTACCGTCTAAATTGTATTGACTTTTTACACTGTCCATCCATTGTGGGTCAGCATTACTTACCCATGGCAACCAACGACCATTTACCAAAGCACGGTACATAATCACAACACCTGATGTTAGCTTGGTTCCATCGCTTTTGTATGCGCGAATGCTCAGCAGCTGAATTGGCTTACCTGCAGAGCCTGCATAATCATTCTGCAAGCTGGTTACTTCAGGATAGAATCCACCTTGCCCCTGATTCCATGTTTGATATGTCAAATAGAAACCATGGGTAGAATCTGTTTGAATTTTCACACCATCTATATGGTCTGCTGTCACTGTTTTATCAAATGTATTCCAGTTTGATAAATTGTCGAACATATAGCTGGTTGCCAAACGAATTTCTGAGCCTGAAAAGTCACCTGAACCCGGATTGGAGGAACTATCTTCAAAAACATGAATTTCCAAACCGGAAATGTTTTGTCCATCCAATCCTGCATAATATCCGGTTGTATCCAATGTACCGTCCAAACTGAATTTATTTTTAACATTTTGCATCCATTGCGGATCAGCATTGCTTACCCACGGCAGCCATCTGCCACCGACAAATGCACGGTACATGACAATTACACCGGATGTTAACTTTGTGCCATCTTTACTAAAAGCTCTAATACTTACTAATTGAATTGGTTTTCCGGCAGAGCCCGCATAGTCATTTTCCAAGCTGCTGACGGCCGGATAAAAACCGCTTTGACCTTGGTTCCATGTTTGATAGGATAGATAATATGGTTTGCTGGGATTTGTTGTAATTTTCAAACCATCTATATGATCTGCAAGTACACCGGTACCCATATCCTCCCAACCACCATCTATCATATAACCGATACCGGGCGCGACCTCACCATCAATTAAACCACCTAAACTACCGCCGGTTTGAGAATTACATTCATAAACGCGAATGTCCACACCATCAATATTTTGTCCGGGAAGTCCTGCGTCAGCTGAAGTTGTATCCAATGATCCGTCTAAGTGATGTTTATCAAATACACTTTGCATCCATTCCGGGTCGGCATTACTTACCCATGGCAGCCATCTACCGCCAACATGTACACGATACATGACTACTACACCTGTAGTTAACTTCGTTCCATTATTATCAAATGCTTGAATTTGCAGTAGTTGCATGGGTTTTCCATTAGAGCCTGCATAATCATCTTGTGAGCTTGTGACATATGGATAAAAATCACCCTGACCTTGATTCCGTGTACGATAGGTAAGGTAGTATGGGCGTACTCTTGTCGCTTGGATTTTGATACCATCCATATTCGACATTGCTTGATTTGTAAAGATTGTCCAACTTCCACCGTTTAGATAAGACAATTGAAAAGCGTCGCTTAAAATTCCACCATTTGGAGTGCCTCCGGATATACCGCCGCCTCCCGGAATGGTTCCGCCGGAAGCGCCGTCATCATAAACACCGCCAACTACATTGGGAATACCACTGATAGCATTAATATCCAATGGTGTCATTGTTCCTGCAACACGGCAGCAATAATGACAATGACTGCCTGTAGAATAGCCGGTAGAACCCTCCAAACCGATGATATCCGTAATTTTAACAGTTTGGCCTACAGAAACATAAATCTGTGACATATGACCATAGTAATAATCTTGGTTACCTACTCGAATACAAACATACAAACCGAAGCCTTGAGAATGATTGGATGGGTTTTCCCAGCCGGCATGAATTACAGTTCCGTTTACTGTACTGTGTATCTGTTTGCTGTCCAGACCGACCAAATCCAATCCATCATGTTCGGAGGTAAAGGCCTGGGTAATCTGGAATCTTCCCATATAAGGACTGTTCATTTCTTCTTTCTCCTTTTCATAATAATATAATATTCCAACTTTTGACGTCATAGTTGTAAGAAGGTGAATTTTCTATTAATTTACATCTTCTCTAAAAATTACTATATCATGTGAAATCCGTACAAAACGAACAACATATGTGTTTCAGATAAACTATTGGAACGTAAATTTATTGGAAACAAAAATCAAACTGATATAAGAAAAAATTAAGGGCTATCCGTACGGATAGCTCTTAATTTTTATAGTAATGTAAATTTATTTTTTTCAAATTTCAAAATTCCTTCATCTCGCATTTTACCCAATTCACGCGACATAGCACTTCGGTCTGTACAGAGATAATCCGCTAATTTGTTACGATCAAACGGAATCAAAAAACTTCTGCTTCCATTACTTTCTGCTTGTAATTCTAAATATGCCAACAATCGCTCACGGATAGAACGTTTTGCTAATATTTCCAATCTACGATTCAACCTCAAATTTTTAAATGCAATGATACGGAGCATATTCCCAATTAACCTGGTATGAAAACTGCAAGCTGATGAACAAGAAGTAATTACTCTATGATAATCAATCCACATAATATTACAATCAGTAATTGCCTCTACAGTGACCGGACAATGTTTGGTCTCGATACAAGCAAATGTTTCTCCAAACAAGTCGCATCCCTTCAATTCTGTTATAATCATTTGGTTTCCATCAACATCCTCACGAACAACATGAGCTTGACCACTTAATACAATTCCGACAGAAGAAACCGTATCTCCTGCCATGAGAGGAATTTCACCCTTTTTATAAGAATGAATTCTGGCTCCCAGACATTTTAACATAACCAACATATCAGAATCTTCTATATTTTCAAATAGTGTAACCTTTTTTAATAATGGAATATATTTTTGCATAAAATCATCTCCATGTTGCAAATGCAACAGATTTATTGCTATCAGTATAGTACAATGCCATTAGAAAGTCAAAATAAATTTAGCAGGAGCAAACCAGGTATGAAACGAAAAATTATTAAAATAGAAGAAGCGCTTTGTACAGGATGCGCATTATGTGTATCCGCTTGTCATGAAGGCGCTATCGGAATGATTAATGGAAAAGCAAAACTACTTCGAGATGATTACTGCGACGGTTTGGGCGACTGCTTGCCTGCCTGTCCGACAGGAGCCATTACATTTGAAGAACGTGAAGCACTGCCTTACAACGAAGCTGCTGTAGTCGCCGCACAACAAGCGAAACAAAAAGCAATCTCTTCTACCCCTTGCGGTTGTCCAGGTTCTCAAGTAAAAACGGTAAAACCTTTAGAACAATTTGTTCAGCCGATGCACACTTCCGTCCCTTCGCAGCTGCAACAATGGCCGGTACAAATAAAATTAGTTCCGGTTAATGCACCTTACTTTCATCAAGCACATTTGTTAATTGCAGCTGATTGTACTGCATTTGCTTATGGAAATTTTCACGCAGACTTTATGAAAAAGAAAATCTGCCTCATTGGATGTCCTAAATTAGATGAAGGGGATTACACAGATAAATTGACAGCAATTATACAACAACATCAAATTCAAAGTATAACTGTTGTACGCATGGAGGTACCTTGTTGCGGCGGAATTGTAAATGCAGTAAAAAACGCTCTGCTGCAAAGCGGAAAAATGATTCCATGGCAAGTGGCTGTTGTCTCTACAGACGGCCAACTGATTGCTTAACGATAAATGATAAAAAAGGAGAAATGAATGATGTCTATGTTTTGTTTTCAATGTGAACAAACAGCCGGTTGTAATGGCTGTACCAAAGTAGGAGTATGTGGCAAGCAACCAGATACTGCACAATTGCAAGATGAACTAACCGGTGCATTGGTAAACCTTGCTCTTGCCGCAAAAGGAAAAGAGCATAAAGTAACACCTGAACTGAATCAGCTTGTATTGGAAGGACTATTTATTACCGTTACCAACGTCAGCTTTGACAATGAACAAGTACAACATCAAATTGACAAAACACATGAAGCAACCTTATCTCTTTTGCCCCAATGCGGCTGCTGCGCTGCTCATAGTATGGGCAAAGATTATGACTTAGAGGAAATTTGGAATGAGCCTGATGAAGATATCCGCTCCTTAAAGTCCTTAATTTTGTTTGGTATTCGCGGTATAGCAGCATACGCTTATCACGCTATGGTATTGGGATATACAGATGATACAGTAAATCGCTTTATGCTGAAAGCATTAAGAACCATCAGCTTGGATTTTAGCATGGAAGAATTGCTGCCGATTGTGATGGAAACCGGTGAGGTCAACCTAACTTGTATGGAGCTGCTTGACCGTGCCAATCGTGAAACATATGGCAATCCAGTACCTACAACAGTTCCGTTATCTATTGAACCCGGACCGTTCATTGTAGTTTCCGGACATGATTTGCATGACCTTGCATTACTGTTAGAGCAAACAAAAGACAAAGGTATTAACATTTATACCCATGGTGAAATGCTGCCTTGCCATGCATATCCAAAATTAAAAGAGTATCCTCATTTAAAAGGGAACTTTGGTACCGCATGGCAGAATCAGCAAAAAGAATTTAAAAATATCCCCGGCCCTGTTCTATTTACAACCAATTGTATTATGCCTGTCAAAGAAAGCTATGCAGACCGTATCTTTACCACTTCTGTTGTTGCTTATCCGGACATGGTGCACATTGGGCCTGAAAAAGATTTTACTCCTGTCATTGAAAAAGCATTGGAATTGGGCGGCTATAAAGAAATACAGCACATGACAGGTATCAATGGCGGTACAACCGTAACCACAGGATTTGGCTGGAATACCATTTTATCTGTAGCGGATAAAGTGATTGACGCTGTAAAAGACGGTGCCATTCAGCATTTCTTCCTGGTAGGCGGCTGTGATGGTGCGCGTACGGGACGTAACTATTACACAGAATTTGTAGAACACTCTCCAAAAGACACTATGATTCTGACTTTAGCCTGTGGAAAATACCGTTTTAACGACCTTGACATTGGTGAAATTGGAGGTTTGCCACGTATTTTGGATATGGGACAATGCAATGATGCTTACGGTGCCATTCGTGTGGCGTTGGCGCTGTCCGAAGCATTTGCATGTGATGTAAACGAATTACCTCTCACCTTAGTCTTATCCTGGTATGAGCAAAAAGCAGTATGTATTTTACTGACTTTGCTACACTTAGGTATAAAAAATATTTATCTTGGTCCTACACTTCCTGCCTTTGTATCTCCAAATGTATTAAACTTCTTAGTGGAAAATTATCAAATCCATCCAATTTCCACTGCGGAAAAAGATTTGGAACAAATTTTAGCAAAAGCATAATCATATTGTGATATATGCAATCCCCTCCTGTATAATAACAATACAGGAGGGGATTCTTCTTGCATCATAAAACACAGCAAATTAAAACCATCGCGAATTTTCTCTTCTCAAAGATGAGGATACATCTTTCTGATATGGGTCATAACGATTTACATTACAGCCAAATTCTTTTAAAAACTCAATTTTATTTTCCTGTGTCCATTGAATGAGAGAAACTCCATCAAACATTTCTATCGTACCGTTTTTCATCTGGTTCTTAAAAAACCATTCCACCATAGTTTGATTTTCTTTATGAAAATATTGTTTGATATCCCATTGCAAGACACTTCCGCGAGTATTCCATTCTTCAAACCAAAGTTTAATTTTTTCATTCCCTCTATATTCGGGGCCCCAGCTTTCTATGTATACTGCATCTTTTGAAAATATCTCCTGAATTCCTAAATCGTTTTTTTGCAGCCACATTGTAAACCAAAGGTGAACGATAGATTCTTTATGATTCATCTTATCTGTCCTTTCACACATTCTATCTGAACATAAATGTTTTCCGGAGGCTATATTGAAACAAAGATTAAATATTCCTATTGGTAAAATTAATAATCATTATACCAAAAGTAATTTATTCAGAAAGTTTTTTCTCCATTAAATAGAATTTTCCTTTTCTGAAATTGGCAATTCCCACCTCTCTGTATCCAAGCTTTTCATATAAATTTAAGGCATGAGGATTTAATGTAAATGCATCCAGACGAATGGTTTCTGCACCCATATTTTTGGCTTGTTCCTCAATATGCTGAACCGTTCTTGTCCCAATTCCCTGTTTTTGAAAATGTGAACTTACGCATAGCCGATGTATTACATAATAATTCGCATCGGGATATAGCCACATTCCATTTTGATATTCATCATCGCATTCTTGGTTCAACACATATGCTACCGCTGCTTTTCCCTCTATTTTTCCTACATATAATTCTTGTTGTTCCATGTCATGCAGTAAATCATCACGGCATGGATAGATTTCATCCCACTGAGGAATTCCATTTGCATTCATCTCTTTTATGGTATACCGGAACATATCCACAATTTCATCAATATCGCTTCTCTTTGCCTTGGTAAACTCAATTTTTTTCATAAAAACCTCAATATCATCTTTTTGTTTTCTCCTATTTTATCATTAACGATTGTTTTTTGTAAACTTCTTATTGCTAAAAGAAAATAGCTGTATGTTCATCGCTTGGTTCATACGAACATATTCATACAAAATGGTTTCTAAATAAAAATTTTTATTGACATTACAAAAAAATCATGTAAAATAAAAAATAGAACATAACTAAATAGTAAAATCCTGAGAGCAAAAGTAAGTAACACATAATACGGTGGTTCAGAGAGTCGGCGGCTGGTGGAAGGTCGGCACACACGCTATGTGCGAATGGGTTTGTGAGGAGCATAACGAAACGGAATTTCCTTAGTAGTTATCGCCGTATCTCCTGCGTTAAAGGAAAGGATATTCAGGCAAATATCATTTGCTGCGTATCTGTAATGAGGAAACATGATTTTTAATTGCATGTTTTAAATTTGGGTGGCACCACGAGTCTATCGTCCCTTTTGATATGGGATGGTAGGCTCTTTTTATTTTTATCATTCAAAAATCTTTCAGTAAAGAAGGAGACTTTATTATGTTATATCCAACCTTAAATGAAGTAACGGAATTACTAAACGAATATAAAAGGACACCTGTGTTTTGTGAAGTTCTCTCAGACACATGTACCCCAATTCATATTTACAATGCGCTGGAAAGCAAAGAAGAAAACTGTTTTATGTTAGAAAGCGTTGATAATTCTCAGCAATGGGGTCGTTATTCTTTTATTGGTATTCATCCCAAAGCAGAAATTAAGGTAAAAAACGGAACTATTACACATACGCAAGGTACGAGCACTGCGACGCTGTATATGGAAAATCCCATTTCTTATTTATCTCATATCATGGAGGAGTATCGTTCCCCCAACTTTCCAAACAAACCCAAACTGACAGGAGGACTAATCGGATATTTTGCATATGATACGGTTCGTTATATGGAACAAACTGTGTCCAGCTCTCCTGAAGATGATTTGGATATGCCCGATTGTCATTTGTTCTTATACGATGAGATTGTTGCTTTTGACCACTTAAGCAATAAAGTGGTAATTATTTTAAATATCTCACAAAACGGAGACGCTACAGCACAATATGAAGCGTGCCAAAAACGTGCTGACGAAATCGCAGAAATGATTCGCAGCTATATTCCCACACCAAAGCCACGTGGTGAGAAAAAAGATATCACAGTTACCTCTAATGTAACGGAAGAAGAATTTACTGATATGGTTGTAAAGGCAAAAGAACATATTGTAAACGGAGATATTTTTCAAATTGTATTGTCACAGCGTTTTGAAGTGGAAAATCCACCGGAACCTTTTGATGTTTACCGCATGCTCCGTGCTGCCAATCCCTCTCCCTATCTCTATTACTTTAAACATAAAGACTACCAAATTGCAGGTGCATCCCCTGAAATGTTGGTAAACGTCACAAAAGGAATTGTATCCACAAAACCAATTGCAGGTACCATTGGAAGAAGCATCTTAGAGGAAGAAGATAAAAAACTGGAACAACAGCTTCTCAACGATCCCAAAGAGCGTGCCGAACATACCATGCTGGTTGATTTGGGACGCAACGATGTTGGCAAAGTTTCAAAATTCGGCACCGTGGAAGTCACAGGATTTATGCATGTTGAGCGTTACTCCAAAGTCATGCATTTGGTCAGCGATGTGAAGGGATTGCTTAGGGACGACAAAACTGCATTAGATGCATTATTGGCAGTTCTGCCGGCAGGTACGTTGTCAGGCGCCCCAAAAGTCCGTGCTATGCAGCTCATAGACCAATTAGAAAACAAACGACGCGGATTATACGGAGGCACCGTCGGTTATTTGGGATTTGACGGAAACATCGACACCTGCATTGCCATCCGCACCGTACTATTTAAAAACAAAAAAGCTTATGTTCAGGCAGGCGCCGGAATTGTAGCCGACTCTATCCCGAAAAAAGAGTATGAAGAAACACAAAAGAAAGCGCTGGCAGTCATCAATGCAATCAAAGATGCAAGTCAAATTTGAACAGGAGGGATATAGGATGATTCTTTTAATAGATAACTACGACTCTTTTACCTACAATCTCTATCAGGCAATCGGACAGTTGTATGAGGATATTACTGTCATACGCAATGACAAACTTACTATTGAACAAATACAAAACATGCAGCCGGAAGCAATTATCATCTCTCCCGGCCCCGGTTACCCAAAAGATGCAGGCATCTCTGTTGCCGCTATTGAGAAATTCAGCGGAACCATTCCGATTTTAGGCGTATGTCTCGGCCACCAATCCATTGCACAAGCATTTGGCGGAGATGTTATACATGCCAAACAACTGATGCACGGAAAAGCAAGCACCATTACGGTAAACAATCAATGTCCTGTTTTTAAACATCTGTCTGATGATATTACGGTTGCCAGATACCATTCTTTAATTGTAGATGAGAACACCCTTCCCTCTTGCCTTGAAATCACCGCGAGAGATGACACAAAGCAAATTATGGCAATTGCCCATACATCTCACCCGACCTATGGCGTACAATTCCATCCCGAATCCATCTTGACAAAAGACGGCATGCAAATCATTGAAAATTTTCTCTATTATGTTGCAAAAGTGAAAATCACACCGCTTCATACAGAGAAAAATCTATTACCTCCTGCCCAACGAAATGCCTTAAAACCTTATATCTTTAAAATTATAGAAGGTACGGATTTAACAGAAGCAGAAGCTTATGACGCAATGGACTGCATTATGAACGGCGGCGCAACAGATGCGCAAATTGGCTCCTTTACCACTGCATTGCGTATGAAAGGAGAAACCATTTCCGAATTGACCGGATTTGCAAAAGTCATGCGTCAAAAGGCCGCTACCATTGAAAATGGAACAGATGCAATTGATATTGTGGGAACAGGCGGAGATATGGCAAATACATTTAATATTTCTACAACCACATCTTTTGTGGTTGCAGGCGCGGGAGTAAAAGTAGCAAAACACGGAAATCGCAGTGTTTCCAGCAAAAGCGGAAGCGCAGACGTACTGGAACAACTTGGTGTAAACATTTCACTTACTCCGGAACAGGCAGCTGCTTGTTTGGACCAATGTGGAATCTGTTTTCTGTTTGCACAAAAATTTCACGGCTCTATGAAATTTGCAGCGCCTTCCCGTCGAGAAGTGGGTGTACGTACAGTGTTTAACATTCTTGGTCCTTTGGCCAATCCTGCGCTTACCAATTATATTGTACTTGGCGTATATGATGAAGCACTGATGGAACCTATGGCAAAGGTGCTTATGAATCTAGGCATTAAAGGCGCTATGATTGTACATGGCAATGATGGGTTGGATGAGGTTACCATTTCCAGCCACACCACGGTTTGCGAAATTCAAGAAAATAAATTAATCAAATATGAAATTACCCCTGAAGATTATCACATTCCTATTGTTGATTTAAACGAAGTCATTGGAGGAACCGCAGAAGAAAATGCAAAAATCACATTGGCGGTGTTAAATGGCAAGCAGGGACCTCAACGCGATATTGTTGTAATGAATGCCGCTTGCGCTTTATACACAGCAGGCAAAGCCTCCTCTTTGGCAGAAGGTATTCGTCTGGCACAAGAATCAATTGATAGCGGAAACGCATTGGAAAAACTGGAAGAATTAAAACAAGTCACCGCACAGTATTTGTAAATAATGAATCTATTTTCATAGAAAGGAGTTTATGATGATATTAAATCAGATTGTAGAAAAACGTAAACAACAGCTTCTCAAAGAACAATCCGCAATTGGTTTTGAAGAAATGAAAGCATTTGCAATGCAGGATTCAAGAACTTGTATCTCACTTTATGACGCACTGAAACAGGATACGCTTTCTGTTATTTCCGAAGTAAAAAAAGCATCTCCTTCAAAAGGACTCATTTGTCAAGATTTTGAGCCTGTATCCATTGCCTTACAATATAAAAAAGCGGGAACCAATGCAATTTCCGTATTGACAGAGGAGCATTATTTTCAGGGCAGCAGTCAATATTTAACTGCAATTCGTCAGCAAATTGCTTCTATTCCTATCTTAAGAAAAGACTTTATCATCGAACCGTATCAGATATACGAGGCAAAATGTATTGGGGCAGATGCAATACTGCTCATCGCTGCCATTTTAGACACAGAAACCTTAGCGCAATTTCGTTCTATCGCTCACGGTTTAGGGTTGGAATGCTTGGCAGAGGTTCACAATCAAGAAGAGCTTAACCGCGTATTGGAAGTTGGATTTCAAATTGTAGGCATCAACAATCGCAATTTAAAAACGTTTGATGTCTCTTTAGAAACAACCGCACAGCTCGCTTCTTATATACCAAACGAATGCGTCATTGTCTCAGAAAGCGGTATTACCACCAATCAGGATATGAAAACAGTACGCAGTCACGGTGCCGATGCCGTTCTGATTGGAGAAACACTGATGAGAAGCAGCCATATTGCAGAAACCATGGCAGCATTGAGGAAGCAAGTATGAAACAACAATGCAAAATAAAGTTTTGCGGTATCCGCCGTTTAGAAGACGTGACATATATGAATGAATTCATGCCCGATTATGTAGGTTTTGTATTTGCACCAAGCAGACGTCAAGTGTCTCCTGCCGCCGCTATGGCACTGGGGCAGGAACTGCATTCGGATATCAAACGTGTAGGCGTATTTGTAAACGAACCTATAGATAAGCTGATACAAACAGCCCAAACAGCGCAATTAGATGTACTGCAGCTACATGGGGACGAAGATTGCTCCTATATGGATAAATTACATGAAACGCTAAAACAGGAAAATCTGTCATATGAGATATGGAAAGCCGTTCGTGTAAAAGATGAAGATACAATACGAATGGTAAATCAATTTCAAGCGGATAAACTGTTGTTGGACAGCTTTACAGCAGTTGCTTACGGAGGCAGCGGCAAAGTTGCCAACTGGAAGATAATACAAACAGCAAAAATAGAAAAACCATTTTTTCTTGCAGGCGGCCTTACCGAGCAAAATATTGTAGAAGGCATAAAAACAGTACAGCCGTACGGGATTGATTTATCCGGCGGCATTGAAACAGACGGCTGCAAAGACAGAAATAAAATTGCAAAAATCATAGAACTGGTTAGAAATTGTTAAAGAGAAATGAGGTACATCCATGAAGAAAAAAGTAGGCAGATTCGGAGATTTCGGAGGACAATACGTACCCGAAACCGTTATGAATGCTGTTCACGAATTGGAACAAGCATATGATTTTTATAAAAATGACCCACAGTTTCAAAAAGAATTAACAGACCTGTATCACAACTATGCAGGCAGACCTTCCATGCTTTACTATGCGGAAAAGATGACCAAAGATTTAGGAGGAGCCAAAATTTATATCAAACGGGAAGATTTAAATCATACAGGTTCCCATAAAATTAATAATGTATTGGGGCAAGCGTTATTGGCACAAAAAATGGGAAAAAAGCGTTTAATTGCTGAGACAGGAGCCGGTCAGCACGGAGTTGCAACCGCTACGGTAGCTGCTCTGTTTGGTATGGAATGCGAAATCTATATGGGCGAAGAAGATATGGAACGTCAAGCATTAAACGTATATCGTATGAATTTACTTGGCGCAAAAGTAACCGGCGTAAAAAGCGGTACCCGCACTTTAAAAGATGCAGTAAACGAAGCTATGCGAGACTGGACAGCAAACGTTGAAAATACATACTATTTAATCGGTTCCGCAATGGGCCCTCACCCATACCCTACCATGGTGAGAGACTTTCAAAAAATTATTGGTGAGGAAACAAAACGCCAATTAGAGGCCATGGAACACACACTGCCTGACTGTGTAGTTGCCTGTGTGGGAGGCGGTTCCAATGCCATTGGTATGTTTTATGACTTTATTCCAAATGAAACCGTGCGTTTAATAGGAGCTGAAGCCGCAGGTCATGGTGTGGATACCGCTTTACATGCGGCCACCATGGCAAAAGGCTCCAAAGGAATTTTCCATGGTATGAAATCTTTATTCCTCCAAAATGAAGAAGGACAAATTGATTCTGTTTACTCTATTTCTGCCGGTCTGGATTATCCCGGCATCGGTCCGGAACATGCTCATTTACACACCAGCAAACGTGCTGAATACGTAAGTATTACAGATGAAGAGGCTGTTTGCGCCTTTGAATATTTGTCCCGTATGGAAGGTATCATTCCTGCAATTGAGTCCGCCCATGCAGTAGCTGCTGCAAGAAAAATTGCTCCAACCATGAAACAGAATGAAATTATGGTAATATGCCTGTCAGGACGCGGAGATAAAGACGTATATCAAGTAGCCAGATACAGAGGGGTGGATATTCATGAATAGAATTGACAGCATGTTTGCAGAATTAAAAAAACAAAACAAAAAAGCATTGATTACCTTTATTACGGCGGGTGACCCTGATTTTGATACCACAGAACAGTTGGTACTGGAAATGGAACGTCAAGGCGCTAATCTCATTGAATTAGGTGTTCCGTTCTCTGACCCAATTGCAGAAGGACCCATCATTCAAGAAGCAAGCCTGCGTTCCTTACAGGGCGGAACCACTCTGGAAGGTATTTTTGAATTGGTAAAAAAACTACGCACAAAAACGGAAATTCCGTTGGTATTCATGATGTATATCAATACCATTTATCGTTTTGGAGTAGAGCGTTTCTTTTCTCTATGCCAGAAAACAGGAATTGATGCCGTCATTGTACCTGACCTTCCGTTTGAAGAACATGACGAAATTGATGAATGTGCTTACGCTCATGGCGTGTATCCAATTAATCTTGTCGCTCCAACGTCTAAAGACCGTATTGCAGCCATTGCGGCAAACAGCAAAGGATTTTTGTATTGCGTATCCTCTACCGGCGTTACCGGTGTCAGAAATACATTCCAAACTGATTTTGACAGTTTTTTTGATACAATAAAACAACATGCCTCTATCCCGTATTGCGTTGGTTTTGGCATTTCCTCGCCTGAACAAGTGAAACAGATGAAAACGTACTGCGACGGTGTCATTGTTGGCAGCGCCATTGTAAAAATGATAGGACAAGAACAGAAAAGTTCTGTAGCAACTGTGGGTACATTTGTAAAAAGTCTACGAAATGCTTTGGATGATATTTCTAAATAAAAAAGAGCAGCATATGCTGCTCTTTTTTATTTAGAGATTGCGGTTGGTACCAATACTACGGATTGTTTCCCTAGCTCTTCCCAGCGTTTTGTTACCAAATTTTTATGGTATTTTACAGTACCATTGCTGTTGTATGGATCATTAAAATAATAATAATTTTGGTCTGCTCCTACCAATACCATGCAGTGTTCTCCCGCTGTCCATGTAAACCATTCTCCTGTATCTTCCAGTATCCAGCTATCCCCTACGGAAGTTGGAGCCAAATTAATGCTGGCCCACAGCAATACAGGTATATTACGTTTTACATAGTTATCGACCAACGTATCTATATCCGTATTGGTTGTATCCATCGCTAAAGCTGTATTGCCAACCGCATTATTTAAAGCACTTACAATAACCGGTGCATAACATCCGTATCCTCCGGAAGACCTGGGGTCTCCAATAAAAGCCTGTGTAGGACTTGTACTGGTTAAAAGCCCTGTCTCCGTATTAACAAAAATATCCGCTTTTGGAAGATAATCATCAATAAAATCATCAATGGATACATTATATCCATAATAGGAAAGAACCATAACCGCACTCACAATTTCACATGCTGTAGGATATTCACCTTCTTGTGAAAGATACGGAACATCCAATAGAAAGCCATTGCTTTCTTCTGCCTCTTTTTGATTCACCGTTTCTGCTTTTTCAATTCCGGTATTGCCAAGATTTAAAGTAGACATAGAATCTTCTTGATGAAATAAACCCATTGCTATCAGAACAACTCCTATCACTACCAGAATGGTAATCACAAAACTCACGATGCTAACCAATAAAATAAAACGTTTCTTTTTAAAATATATGTATAAGGATACATGTTTATTTTTCATTTTTACACATTCTTTCCAAAATAACTTTTTCATTCCATTATTTGTAACGATAATATTATGTCATACTATATTACATGTTGTCTGTAAGAATATGTCAAAAAAGTGTAAAAATTTCAACTTTATTTATGCAGATAATTTTTCCAGGCTCATTCCGGCTATTTGCTCCATAGGAACATTGTAAATAAAAATAAACCGATAACCTGAATCCAAGGTATAAATCAACAAAATTTGCTGGTCTTGTATCACAACATCATAAGAATTATGGTCAGAGTTTAAAAAGTTTTCTAACGCTGTAGCAGCTTTATCTTGATAAGGATTTGTCAAACATAAGTGGTACAAATCAGTTGCTGCAATATCTACGATATCGCCTTCAGAAGTAGCATCAGACTCTTTGGAAGTTGTAAACTTATTGTATGCTTCTTCAATTTGAGTTCTATCAGCAGACTTTTGAAGACTCTCTTTATCGGCCACATGTAAATACAATAATTGGCCATATTGGTCTACTGCACAGTTCACAACTTTTGTCTGTTTTACTGCATTGTTGGATACATGATTTGCTTTCTCTTCTATAGCAGGAGATTGCTCGGAATTTTCTCCTGAAAATGAATATCCGGTACATTCAAAATTCTTTAGAAAGTATACCGGAACATTATTTGAAGTTACCTTTTGAAAATGAGATATAAAATCTGTTTCTTTATTCGATTGAGCTGCCTGATTCAGTAAACCGGAAATATGAATTTCACTCAAAAACATCTTATCATCTTCAGTTAAAGATGTCACAGCATCATTTTTATATAATCCCCATGGATAAATAGTGATTTCTTCTTCTCTATTCCAGTAGAGAGGCTGCATTTGAACATTTTCTTCGCCCATATATGTCATTTTATTTTTATAACTTGGAATCCAATATTGCAGACTACTGATTAAAATATATCCAAGGCCCAAAATAGCTGCTGAAATAAGAAGTGTTATAAGGAGCCTGATGACATGAAACTTTTTTTCTTTTTGCCGTGGTTTCATTCGGTCTCCCCCTTTTTATCAAAGATAATACTCACGCAAGTACCCTTTCTAGGTTCGCTTTCAATTTGGAGTCTGGCTCCGTGTAATCTTGCAATTTCGGAGCATAACGCCAATCCCAAACCTGCTCCTCCTGCTTTTCTGGTTCGTGATTTATCAATCATATAAAATGGCTGCATAATTTTATTGATTTCTTCTTTTGGAATACCAATACCATGGTCTTTTACGGCAATTGTTAATATTCCATTTGTTTCTTCGGCGAAGACTTCAATTTCCTGGCCGGATTTTGAAGCTTTAATTGCATTGTCAATCAAGTTATAAATCAATGACTTAAATAATTCTTTGTCCACTGACACTTCTATTTTACATACTTTTATATTCAGTGTAATGCCGGACTTAGATAAAGAAATTTGCAGTGCCTGTCCTACTTCTTCCATAATGCTGGTCAAAGGAATGGTTTGCCAGTCCAATTGTGTGCTTCCTACTGTAATCAATTCCATCAATTTACCAGACAATGTTTTTAAGCGTTTGGTTTCCTCTACAATAATACCGGCATATTCACGCCGTTCTTTATCATCTACCGTACGTTTAATTCGAAGTAAATCACCAAAGCCCAAAATAGAAGTCAGAGGTGTTTTCATTTCATGCGCCAAATTTGCAATGAAGGTATTTCTATCTTCTGCAACGCTTTCCAAATCTTTAATATTATGTTCAATTGCTTCCGCCATCTCGTTCATATTACGTGATAATTGAGAAAATTCCGTACTGCCTTTTTCAGGCAGTCGTTTGCTATAATTTCCCTGCGCAATTTGTCGTGTTCCTTCATTGATTCTTCGCAAAGGCAACAGTAATAGCCACACTACAATCAATAAAACAGAAGCAATCACCGTTGCACATATCATACTCATTACCAAAACATAGTTTAATTGCTGCTTATATAATGTATAAATTTCTGTTACGTCAGAGGAAGTCATCAAATAATATGGCTGACTCTCCAATATAATTTGAGAAATGACAATTAAATAAGACGCCTCTCCGTCATCTACAATTTCCAACGCATAACCGCCCAAGCCCTGCACTTGATTTAATACACTGGATTGAGATGCACTTTGCAAAATAGAAACCTCCAATTGTTCCGAACGTCCATTATAGCTAAGCAACCGCCTTTGCCCTGTATATAGCGACAAGCCTATGGTACGTGCACTGGATTGGGGTTCAAACGCAGACTGAGTTACCTGAATTACTTCCTCTTCGGTCAGAAACACTTTATTTTGTTTTAACCGTTCATAAATAACATTATCTTTCAGCATCACGGATAAGTATTTATGCTCAGAAACGGCATTCTGTTCTTCACGCATGACGGTTAATCTATGGCTGTTGGACAGCAGCAAAACCGATGTAACATCAATTGCTAAAATTACCAATGCCAAAGAACACAAAAATATCTTTTGCCAAAGTTTCATTTAGTTATTCCTCTCCAAACGATAACCAAGCTTCGGTATTGTAACCAATTTGTTGTGTAATCCCATCTTTTTTCGTATTTGTTGTACGTGTATATCAACCGTACGGGTTTCCCCCATAAATTCATATCCCCATACAGTAGCAAGCAAGCGTTCCCTTGTCAGCGCAATATCCTGGTTTTGCAGGAAAAAAGCAAGAATATCAAATTCTTTTGGAGTTAAACTAACGTAGTCGTCTCCTTTTTTTACTGTATGTTCGTCAATATTCATGGTAATATCACCATAATGTATGGTATTGTTGCTTTTATGTTTTCTACGCAGTACGACTTCAATTCTGGCTAACAATTCCACTGTTTCAAACGGTTTTACAATATAATCTTCCGCACCTAATTTTAGCCCCTTTACCTTATCCATAACATCCTGCAATGCTGTTAGAAAAATAACTGCTGTCTCTTCTTTATCAATGTATTCAATTACTTTAAAGCCGTCCATATCCGGCAGCATAACGTCCAATAAAACCAAATCATAAGACTGAGAAGTTACCAAATCTACAGCTTTTTTTCCGTTATCACATCTCTCAGATTCATATCCGCCAATGGACAACGTCACTTCCAGCATTTTTGCTATATTTACATCATCTTCTACAATTAATATTTTTGCCATTCTTTCACCTCATTTTTAAATTTAATATAGCATTCATAACGTTGTTTTACAACCGTACAGCCCTATTGTTCCAGATTTTTCTACATGTTTTTACAACTCAATTACAAAATGATACATCGAACATAAAAAGCGCTATAGAAAATGAATCTTTCCCATAGCGCTTTTGAGTCAATGTATTTCTTAATGATAAATATCGGATGTTGATTTTCCACTTTCTTCCGGAGATGTTTCATGTTCTTCCACAGACCAAGTCTCTGTATGATGAATAGACATATTATGTTTTCTTTGAGCAAAGGATTTTACATTATTTTGGATGCCTGTCGAAGTATAGACCAGCAGAAACAACATACCTGTTTGTATCCAAAAAATAGTAACATCCGTACAGCCGTGAATTAAAACTGCTGCAAACATGACCAATACCAGAATATTTCTGTTTTTACACACATTCACTTGGAATCGTTTCATCAGCAATTTTAACTGAGTTAAAACATAAAAGAAAATGGCACATCCGCCTACTACACCAAAGTTCAGCAGTGTATCTAAAAATAAATTGTGTGCATGAAAAGTTGGATAACCGCTGTAAGCAGGCCATACTAACTGATAAGCACTTGGTCCCATACCAAATAATGCATGGTCAGCTATACCTTTTAACGCAGTGCTCCACACATCTATCCTGGTGCGGAAGATATCGGTAGTTGTATCAATACGCGGAAATATTTGTCCTGATAATAAAGCAAAAGCAATAATCGCAATGAATAAAAATAAAGCTGTTGCTGACTTCTTTTTTCCTTTTATCATCAGATATATTAACATTGTTAAAAATAATGTCATGCACGATGACATACTCATCGACATATATAGACCAATCAGATTAACCAGAATAATACCTATATACCACTTTCTCATTTTTACATTTTGATTTGTAAAAATACGGTACATAGCAATAATTACTACGAATTCTATCATCATGCCGTAATAATTAGCGTTAGTAAAGGTTGACGGCGGTCTACCGTCTACTGTTACCCCAGGAAACCAAAACATTTGAATTGCAGCAATCGGTACACAAATGATACTGGTAAAACAAGCTACATCCATCATATTGTCAAATAATTTTCGCGTCATGATTGTTTTTCCATAAAACATAACAATCAAGGCCACCCAAAAAACCAGCGAATACATAATTCCTGTAAAATTCATATATACACTGCTGACAATGATTCCATAAATCATAATGCTCATAAGAAATAAGTTAGATGGATTTAAAAATACGGCTTTTCGAGAATTCTTTTGGATAACAGAAACAATTACCACAAAAATCATACACGCCAAAGTGATATAAAAAGGAAGGAAAATAGAAACTGTTAACGAAAGCATTAAAATACTGTTAAAGCCTCCAAGTGTTTTGGTATGTTTCAAAACACCGTTTAATTTTTTTATAATATGTAAACCCTCCGAATATAAAAAATGATATACATTGTTATTATAACATAAAAGAAATTGCAAAGCAATTTTACTCATACAATTACTAAAATATACCGACAATAGCTAAAAGTTCCCTTTATGTGCCTATCTAAAGCTATCATCTTATAAAATATGATATAAAGCTACCCTATATCCAGCCATATATTATGATATATTTTTTTGAACACAATATTTATGTTTTATAAAATTTCATTAAACCAACATAAAAGTTACAAAATAACTTCAATATCATAATTTATCTACAAATTACGGTCAAAATCATGTATAATATGATTATATATGTTTCAGCGCAGGACATATATTAATATATTGAATACTAATATCTAAATAATCCTAATATATTAATATGTAGCTTTATTGGCGTATATAAAAAATATGCGGTAAATCTGTGCTCTAACAATACATATATCTATTATAGGAGATGAATATGCACTTGGACCAAAACAATGTTGAACATACCAAGCCTTCTTCAGAACAATTGCATGGGCTAACAGATGCAGAAATCCGGCAGCGTATTGAACAAGGGCTCGTCAATCATAATAGTGACATTAAGTCAAAAAGCATCAAGCGAATTGTACTGGAAAATTTGATAACACCCTTTAACATTTTAAACTTTGTACTAGCCGTTATGATTTTAATTGTGGGCTCTTATAAAAATTTATTGTTTATGGGCGTTATTATCTGCAATATTTTTATTGGTACGGTACAAGAAATTCGCGCAAAAAAAACCATTGATAAGCTCTCCTTAATTGCCGAGCCAAAAGCACATGTAATACGCAACGGTATCAAGCAAGAAATTGCCATTCATGATATTGTAATGGATGACATTACTTTTCTTGGAGCAGGCAACCAAGTTTGCTCCGATGCCGTTGTCATTGAAGGTGAATGTGAAGTAAATGAATCATTATTAACAGGAGAGTCCGAACCTGTATTAAAGCAACCGGGAGACCATTTACTTTCAGGCAGTTTTATTATCAGCGGCAACTGCCATGCACGTGTAGAACATGTGGGAAAAGATAACTATGCTGCACAAATTACAGATAATGCTAAATATGTAAAAAAACCAAACTCAGAAATTATGCGATGGACAAACCGCATTATTAAATATATTGGGTTTACCTTAATTCCTGTTGGCATTGCCTTATTCTGCAAACAAGTTTTTATATCCCATCAGGGATTCAACGATGCAATTGTAGGTGTTGTAGCAGCTTTAATCGGTATGATTCCGGAAGGTTTAATTTTATTAACCAGCGTTGTATTTGCCGTAAGCATTATACGGCTGTCTCAACACAAAACATTGGTACAAGAACTATACTGTATTGAGACTTTAGCACGCGTAGATGTGTTATGCCTGGATAAAACAGGCACCATTACAGAAGGAACTATGGAAGTAACCGATGTACTGCCACTACACGATACAACCAATGAAGAGTTGAATATTGCATTGGGTTCTTTAATACATGCATTGGAAGACGATAATCCAACGTTTAATGCAGTAAAAACCTATTGTGACAAATATGATAAATTGACCTGTAATCACATTGTTCCATTTTCATCTGCAAGAAAATGGAGCGGTGCTTCATTTGATGAAAACGGCAGTTATATTTTCGGTGCTACAGAATTTATTTTAAAAGACAGTTCTCCATATCAAGAAATTATTAAAGAGCATTCTGAAAAAGGACAACGCGTTTTAATGCTGGCACATTCTCCACATCAAATTCAAGATAAAGAATTGCCTGCAGAAATTCATCCTATGGCATTTTTATTTATCAGCGATAAAATACGTGCGGAGGCTCCCGACACACTGGCTTATTTTGCGGAACAAGGTGTAGACATCAAAATTATTTCAGGCGATAATGCAATTACAGTAGCAAATATTGCAAAAAAAGCCGGTTTAAAAACGGCTGAACAATATGTAGATGCTACCACCCTACAGACACCGGAAGAAATTAAGGAAGCTGCACAAAAATACAGTGTGTTCGGACGTGTTACACCACAGCAAAAGTTAGATTTGGTAAAAGCATTAAAAGAACAAGGCCACACCGTTGCAATGACAGGAGACGGCGTAAACGACGTATTGGCTTTAAAAGAATCCGACTGCAGTATTGCTATGGCTTCAGGCAGTGATGCTGCCAGGACTGTTTCTCAACTGGTACTGCTGGATTCCAATTTTGCTTCTATGCCCAAAATATTAAAGGAAGGCAGACGCTCAATTAATAATTTACAACGTTCCTCTTCCTTGTTTTTAACCAAAACAATCTTTTCTACAATCAATGCAATTTTATTTATCTTTCTACATTTTGACTATCCGTTCCAACCAATTCAACTTACTTTGATTAGTGCATTGACAATCGGCGCCCCTTCTCTCATTTTGGCATTAGAGCCCAATAAGGAACGAATTAAAGGCAAGTACATTGTAAATGTCATACGCAAATCGATTCCAGGTGCTATGACAATGGTATTTAATATCGTGGCACTGGCCATTGTATGCTCATTTATTCATTTTAACAGTACAGAAATCTCAACGCTTGCCGTTATGATTACCGGATTTGCCGGTCTGTTGGTATTATTAAAAGTCTCGTTACCGTTTAACTGGATACGCTGTGCTTTATTCTTTACTATGCTCGGAGCATTTATATTCGCAATTTTTATCTTAAAAGATTTGTTTTCTCTTGCATCAATTACTTTGCCTATGTTCTATTGTTTTTTAGTTTTGGCAGGTTTTGCAATTATTGTTTTTGTACTGTTTTCACTACTAATTGATAAACTATTAAGCAAACAAATTGACCGCTTAGAAACAAAAATAAAATAATCAAAAGCCTTTGCAGAAATTGCAAAGGCTTTTTTAATGAATAACACAAAACTCCACAGCAAATAATCATCCATACAGATGTTTTTGCTGTGGAGCGATAAGTGAAGAGAAATAGGAATAGCAATTTATAATGAAAAAGAAAAACAGGTATTGTACTTGTACCAGCTATTAACTTGCTGTTTTCATTTGCAGGCGCAATTTATCGCTTATCATTGCAATAAATTCACTGTTTGTTGGCTTACCTCTTGTATTGTGAATGGTATAACCAAAATAAGAATTTAATACATCTACATCGCCACGGTCCCATGCAACTTCAATTGCATGTCGAATTGCCCTTTCTACACGAGAAGATGTTGTTTCATAACGTTTTGCCACGGATGGATACAGCTGTTTCGTCACAGCATTTATAATTTCAGGGGTTTCAATTGCCATGATGATGGAATCTCTTAAATAATGATATCCTTTAATGTGTGCAGGAACTCCAATTTGGTGTAAGATTTCTGTTACTTGAATTTCTAATGATGGCAGGTGATTCACGTTGTTTTCCTCCAATTTATCTTCAATTTTATTTTGATAACCAGTTAATTGCAGCATTCTGTCTGCTAAATCTTGTGCATGAAATGGCTCTACTGTAAAGTAAGAGACACCGTTACTCATCAATTCATGTTCCAACGTAGGACTGCTGAATGAAGATTTTACAAAAAATAACGGTTTTTTATTTATTTTTAAGCGTTGTAAAGAACGGATGACACCGATTCCGTCTAAATGCGGCATAAATAAATCCATTAACACTAAGTCTGGTTGTTCTTCTTCAATAAAATCTAATACTTTTAGGCCGTCTTTTGGAGCAAAACATAGCTGAAAGCCTGCATTTTCAAATACTTTTGCGTACTCTCTATTAAATTCGTCACGTTCACTTGAAATTAATAATTTTAGAGCGTTTTTCATATTTTCTCCCCCTGTTTTTTTAGTGCAGATACATATTACCATATAATGGAAATATTGGCAATAGTTTGTAAGATTAAATTTTTAAATTGGGAGAAAATAAGAATATTCTACAAATAAAATTGTCGAAAATAATTTTTTAGGAGGCTTTTTGCACAGACTCTTGTTCCATTGAAACCAGATTCTCTACCATATTCTCTGCAAAAATGCCATATCCTCTGGTAGGATCATTTAAAAATACATGAGTTACGGCACCAACAATTTTACCATTTTGAATAATAGGACTTCCACTCATGCCTTGTACAATGCCACCTGTTTTTTCCAACAAAACTTCGTCCGTCACCAAAACAACTAAATTTTTTACTCGGGAAGAATTTTTGTATTCTATGCTTTCAATGGTTACATTGTAATATTGAGGTTCTCCGTCAGCTACCGTCGTTAAAATTTGAGCCGGACCTTCTTTCACCTCTTGTTTCATCGCAACCGGCAGTGCTTGTTGTTCTACGGGGGAAGCATCCAGTTGACCATAAACACCTTCATCAGAATTAATAAACAAATTGCCAATTGCTTGGTTACTGCTAAAATAGCCGCGCAGTTCCCCAGCAGCACCTTTCTGGCCTTTTGTAACACCACTAATCGTTACAGGGACAATATCACCATTTTTCATAGGCATTAAACTATTTGTGTCAACATCACAAATACCATGTCCCAATCCTCCGAATAATCCGTTTTCAGGATTATAAAAAGTGACTGTACCAATACCTGCCGTACTGTCCCTTACCCACAAGCCGCCTTTGTAAGATCCGTCTTGTGATGATTTTACAGGATTTAAGGAAATTTCTAATGTCTCGGTATCACGTTTTACTGTTAACACCAAAGGTTCACCGTTACAATCTTGAATTGCTTTTGATACTTCTTCGTTTTCGTTCACAGTTTCACCATTAACATTAGTGATGATATCTCCAATTTTTAAACCGGCTTCTGTTGCCGGATTTGTCTTACCGGATTCAGAGTCAATGTCGGACATTCCGACGACTACTACACCATTGGTAAACATTTTAATTCCAAAAGGTGTACCGCAAGGTACCAACATCAAAGGCTCTGTTACATCCACATGGACCGTTTTAATCGGTATGGTGTTAAATAATAAAATATCTGCGTCATATTCACCGGTTGAACGATTCATAGAAATAACATCTACTTCATTTTCTGTTGCCGGCTCTGTACTGAAACCAAGTGTTTGTAAATCTAATTCTTGCCCTTCTACCACTCTGAAGCTGTCTGGAAGGGTTTGTTCGGCAATACCAACAGTTATGCCAAATGCCAATACAAACGCGGCTGCAACACCGCTTAAAGCTCTAAAAACATTTTTCATATTACCATTGATTCACCTCCTTTTGCGCGGCTTATATATAATCTGCCACAAAAGAGAAGGTTTTATTTTGGTAATTAAATAAATGAGGTGTAAATAATAGAACTTTTATTGCCTAATCAACAAGTTGCTGTTTTCGCAGAAACAGATTGGTATATTTTTTCTCAATCATTTTCAAATTTTTAAATGGGGAGACAATAAAAACAAAAATAATTTGGATATACTATTTATGGTGTCCTCTATAAATGTATTTGTTTTTTTCGTTTATTTCTTTTACGTACAGCAATCAAAATTCCTGCCGTCGCAGCACTAACAACAATTACCAAACCAAATGCAAGAATATGTACAGTGGGAGATGTTTGATCCTCAGATTTGTTTTCAATGGTCATTGCTGCTGCATGCTGTGTTGTTTGCTCGTCATCATTTGTTTCTCGGGCATGAATAGTATTCCCTTGAGATAATACGCATATACCAATAGTCAACAGCGCCATCACAATGATAAAAACAGATTGTAACTTTCTAAACCTTTTTCTGCTAAACTCACTCAACATATGCTCTCTTCCCTACATTTTAAAATTCATTGGTAACAAATTAGTTACAGTTTATCACAGCTTTGTCACCATTTCAAGTGAAATACGATATTTTGTTACTTTTAACGGTATAATACGTGTTAATCCCCCATTATGTAGTGTAACGCTCATTGTATATTAGGAGAGAAATTGTCTTCTTCTGCGATAAAACCACAGATTATGTCGAAAAAAGATGTATTATTTTTTGTTGATAAAAATAATTATGACATGAAAATCCGCATAGATACCGCACTTAATAAAAGAAATTTTAATTTTTTGTGTAAATAACAAAATTTTTGTAACATTTACCATATCTTTGTAACTTAACAAAAATAAATAGAATACACATCATTATAAGTGATGCATTTTTAATAATTGTAAGTTTTAGCAGTATAAAAATATCAAATACATTCTGTAATGACAAAACTTTAAAATACGTCTTTCTAATACATGACATCCAAAAACGAATGAATCATTATTGTAAACATGCTACAACAGTATAATTTTTAAATGCAGAATACTCACAACCAAACACTTTGCATAAATAAAATTTCATAGGCAATCAAAGATATCCAACAAAACTTCAACAATAGAAACATCTTATCACAAATTTATAAAACGCTATTCCAAACAACTATGATAAACAATGTTTCAAACAAGACTACATAAAAACGCTCCGGTCAAGTAATCCGTTGTAGAATACTTGCCGGAGCGTTTTACATGTTGTTTCAATTTTAACATAAACAGAACTGTTTATACTAAATCAAAACATAATATTTAATTTCGCTTTTTAATCAATACTTTCAAGTTAACAAAACATTAAGCGTTTTTGTTTAAAGCTTTTTTCTCAGCTTGTTCAATCATAACACGTTCTACGATTAGGATGAACCAACCTGCTAGTACGAATGCGATTGTGCAGCTTGGGAATCCGAAGGCACCCAAGATGGTTTGTGCACCGAAGTTGATAAGGCTGGTCATAACCAAACCAAGGAAGAACAAGAACCAGTATCTTCCGGAGTTGATTCTGCTCTTGCAGAAGGTATCCAAAGCACCAACAGTAAGAATGGAGCTGTAACCATAAAGAGCAAGACCCATTTGACCCATGTCAGCGCCAAATAGTAGACCCATGCCAATAGCAAATCCTGTAGCAAGTAAAGCTTTTAATGCAAAATCCCATTTATACCAGAAATATGCTGCGATAACAATTAAGGAAGCAATAAAGCCGTCTGCAACATAAATTTCTTCAAATGCATTGATTGCAAATAGACCCCAGTGACTTGAAGTCATAGAGCCCCAATCCCAGCCCATGGAGTTCCAGTCAAAGCCAGTCATCCAGCTGCCGCCGTTACCGGTTAGACCATTCTCTAAGAATGTGTTCATACCTGTTCTTAGCACTGGGTCGTTACCAACAGCCAATAGGTCTGTTTGGAAGCTGATTGCTGTGAAGAACCAAACCATCACGATGAATGGGAATGTAAAACCAGGTAGACCGAAGTGATTTGTAAATCTGTTGATGAACATTTGCAATGGAACGCACAAAATGCATCCTACAACCAACATGATCCATGCAGACCACCAGTTACCTGCAGCATCAGCAGATGCTGTGAATGTACATGAGCCGATAGCAATCAGGTTCGGACAGAAGCCGAATAGTCCTGAAGTAATTGCATCTCTGTCAGCGCCCATGAGATATGCAACAAGGTTAGCAAGGTTTACGCCGATAAATGCGAATACCATAATTCTCCAGCTATACCAGTTACCAAAATCCCAACCATTCATTTCAAGGCCAGCGATGAAGAATGATATGAAGATTAAAAATCCTGCGATAACGTTTTCAATGAAAACCACCTGTCCAATACCATTAAAGAAAGCTCTAATTGGTTTTGGTAATGATTTAATATCAATGCCCATTTTTCTCTCCCCCTAAGTCTTTTTCAAACTAACTGTCGTCGGTTTGCTTTGTTGATTTGCAACTAATGTATCAAATCGGTCCTCCCTTCTGTGTTTTTCAAATCAACCTCTTTTTTGTCACAGTGTTATGCTTAACACTGCAATCATTATAAATTTATAACATCCGTTATAATTTATAACTTATTTTATAAAAAAAATATTTATTTGTCAAGAGCTAATATCGAATATTATATATATTTATATATATAATAAGGAAGTAAACTGTCATCAAAACTTATAAAAACCTTTATAAATTCTTTTACAAACTATACATTACATACAACCCGTTTACAAATTTATGCAAATCTATTCATAATTCGGTCACACATTCCCATGAGTTATCGAGTATACTATTAACCATAGTAAAATAGTATAGTTTCAGCTGTTTTTGTGAAGTACAAACAAGTCATCACGAAATAAAAGCAGCCAAAACGGCGCTAAACTCCATGTTTGGTCAATTTATTGCAAAGCCCTGACTACTGCTTCGTTGGCAGCCTTTTTTATTACGTGTTTCAAATGATAAAATGATAACCTCCTCTCCCTCACAATAATCCGCTTTTTCAGAATAGATATCATAAATTTATAACATAAAAATTTTACTCTTAACCTAACCCTCTTTTCTAAAATATATCTTTATACATTGTACAATATGTCATATAGACATCATATATGTTTTCCAAAACACGCTCCATGATATTTTACTAAAAAATAATAAAAAGCTGCAAAATTTGCAGCTTTTTTTGACATTCCAAAAAAGTACTCCACAGAACGTGGGTACTTTTTTATTTTTATAGAAATGCTTTTACAATTTCGTCGGTTTTCATGCTACGAGAGCCTTTTATCATCATAGCATCTTCTTTTTTCACAATTTCTTTTAAAACATGAATGGCTTCCTGATTATTCTTACACATAACTACCGTCATGTCAGGCTTTACAGAAATTGCTCCTTCTGCAATTTTCACCGCTCTTGGGCCAACTGTAATTAATACATCCGTTAATGTACTTCCTACGGCAACTCCTGTATCAAAATGTGCTTGTTCGCTCATATCTCCCAATTCCATCATATCCGCCAAAACAGCTATTTTTTTCCCTTGATTGGGTAAACTGCAAAGTACATCAATTCCGCTTTTCACAGAATCGGGACTGGCATTGTAAGAATCGTCAATTACGGTAATATCATCTATATGATAAACCGTTTGTCGCATTTCAGGCGGCTGATATTCATTTAGTTTTTCCACCACTTTATCTAAATTCAATCTCATAGTCTGTGCGACAGCAATTGCAGATAATGCATTTAATACATTATGTATGCCCAATACAGGCAAGGTAACTTTAGAAGTATAAGTTGGAGTATGTACTGTAAATGTTGTCTTCATACCATCTGTTTGTATGTCTTCGGCACGATAGGTACACCAAGGTTGTGTACCGTAATATACAACAGGCAATGTAGTGGTTTCGCAAATGCTTGCCAACATCTCGTCATCGCCGTTTAAAAACATAATGGAATATTCATCAAACGCATCCGCAATTTTTAATTTTTCATGCATAATATGTTCTCTGGTTTTCAGCTGCTCGATATGCGCAATACCAATGTTCGTTACCACCGCGTAATTGGGTTGTGCAATATGTACCAAACGTTCCATTTCTCCAAATTCACTGATACCCATCTCAATCACAGCGGCTGTATGCTCTTCTTCAAACTGAAACATGGTTAGAGGCAATCCAATCTGACTGTTGGAATTACCTTTGGTCTGCATTACATTTTTTTCAGCCGACAGCGCCAGTGCAATCATTTCTCTGGTGCTGGTTTTTCCAACGCTTCCTGTCACACCTACCACCGGCACTTGAAATTGGTTGCGATAAACAGTGGCAATTTGCTGCAGCGCATCTTGCGTTTGCTCCACATAAATCCAACAATGGGCAGAATCCTCCATAGATGTATGCTCTTGTGTTAAAGCAGCGACTGCTCCTTTATCAAATGTTTGCTGAATATATTGGTGCGCATCTGTTTTTTGACCTATAATCGGTACAAACAAAGCCCCGGGTTCTATTAATCTGCTGTCGGTTTCAACAGAGGTAATTACGGTTTCAGGGTCTCCACACAACAAAACGCCGTTGCATGCTTTTACAATATCTTTTACAAGCATTTGCATATTCCGTTCCTTCTTTCACATCCAAATTATGCATTTCTCATGCTAAGATTCAACTCTTTTACAATCTCATGTTCATCAAAGGGGTATTTTATACCCTCTATTTCTTGGTAATCCTCATGTCCTTTTCCGGCTAACACCACAATATCTCCCTGCTGTGCATGCTGCATGCAATACGCAATGGCTTCTTTTCTATCCGGTACCACTACATATGCTCCATTTGTTTTTTCAAGACCTACTTTTATGTCTTCAATGATATCCATTACCGGTTCAAAACGGGAATTGTCGGCTGTTACAACGGATAAATCTGCCAGTTGACCGCAAACTTCCCCTACCTCAAATCGTCTTGATTTAGAACGGTTTCCTCCTGCACCAAACATACAAATAATACGGTTTGGGTGGTATTCTTTTAACGTTTTTAATAAGCTTTCCATGCTGACTGCATTATGAGCATAATCAATTAATAATGTGTAAGGACCGTCTACAGGTATCATTTCTACTCTTCCCTTTACTTTTACGGTATCCAAGCCTTTCAAAATGTGTTCCTGTTTGACCGGAAAATAAGAACACGCTGTAATTGCAGCTAACGCATTATATACACTGAATTTACCGGGAATCGCCACGTCTACCTTTAAATCACATTTTCCATCCAATTGAAAATGAACGCCCAAATATCCGGGTTTACTAATCAAATGTTCCTTACTTGCATGATAATCCGCTACATCCGAAAATCCGAATGTAACAATATTTTCACAGGTATTGCCTTCTATCATTCTTTTCCATACCGCATCATCGCAATTGACTGCCCCAAAACGACATTGTTTGAATAACATTTGCTTACACTGCAAATACTCTTCCATGTCTTTGTGCTCTACACCGCCAATATGATCTTCTGAAAAATTTGTAAATACGCCTACTTCAAATGTCATACCTGCTGTGCGAAATTCTCTTAATCCAATGGAAGATGCTTCTACCACTGCAGCTTTGCACCCCATGTCTACCATTTTTCTTAAATATTTCTGCATTTCGTAAGACTCAGGGGTAGTATTACTGGTAGGGTACACGGTTTCTCCGATTAAAACACCTACGGTGCCGATTAAACCTGTAGAATAGCCTGCTTCTTCCAAAATAGAACGAATCATATAGGCTGTCGTGGTTTTCCCTTTTGTTCCCGTTAAACCAATCACAGGGATTTCTTTTGCCGGATGACGGAAAAATGCAGCCGACATCATCGCCAAGGCTTGACGCGTATGAGATACCTTAATAACAGGAATCTCATACGTAACAGTTACATCGTCCTGTACAATTAATACAGCCGCTCCTTGTTCGACTGCCTGCTGTGCAAATGTGTGACCGTCCACAGCAGCGCCCTTTAAACAGATAAACGCACAACCTTTTACCACCTTACGTGAGTCATATACCAAATCGGTAACAGTTACATCTTGAAAATTGGTTGCTGTATAAGAAATATCGGCTAATAATTCAGCTAAACGCATGGAATATCCCCCTATTCTTCAGTATCTTGATGATACAATAAAGCCATGGCTCATGTCAAATGCTGCCTTGCGATTTTCCACAAATATTGCTATGATACATATAGATAAAAATATGATTCATAAATAGAGAGGCTGGCAATAGGATGTTTAGAATATTTATTGTGGAAGACGAACTGACAATACGTACAGAATTAAAAACATTATTAGAAAAATATGGCTATGAATGTATTACAACAGACGATTTTACTTCTGTTCTATCTGCAATCGAAGCGGCCTCTCCTCATCTGATATTATTGGACATCAACCTGCCGCATTTTGACGGTTATCATATTTGCCGAGAAATACGCAGTCATTCTCAAATACCTATTATCATTGTTACCAGCCGCAACAGTGATGTGGATGAGCTTATGAGTATGAATTTGGGTGCAGATGATTTTATCACAAAACCGTACCACACCCAGATATTATTGGCACGTATTGCCGCATTATTAAAAAGAAGCTATCAAACAGACCATGAATCTCAATTGGAACACAACGGCGTTATACTGTCGCTATCAGACAGTACCATCACAGCCAATGGTCAAACTGCAGAGCTTACAAAAAATGAATTAAAAATTCTACATTTATTGATGCAAAATAAAGGTACCATCCAATCCAGAGATGAACTCATCAATGCATTATGGCAGACGGATGAATTTATTGATGACAATACACTCACAGTGAATATCAATCGTCTGCGTAAAAAATTAGAAAGCATTGGTGTAACAAACTACTTAAAAACCAAACGTGGTATGGGGTATATTGTATGAGATTCCGTCAATATTTAAAAGATCACTGGATACTGTTTCTCTGTCTCTTTTTTGCAATGTTACTAATCAGTTGCTTGTTATTAATTATGCGGCTTTCCGGCGAAGGAATTCTTTTTATCAATCTGCTGGTATGGATGTTTTTATTGATTGCTATTTTGATAGATTTTATACGTAAGAAAAAATTCTATGACAATGTAATGCATAATTTGGAAACGTTAGATAAGAAGTATTTGCTGCATGAACTGCTAGATCCCCCACATTTTGCGGAAGGAGACATCTTATGCGAAGTACTGTATCAATGCAATAAATCCATGGCAGATGAAGTGTCTGTTTACAGAAACCATTCCAAAGAATATAGAGAATATATCGAAACATGGGTACATGAAATTAAAACACCCATTGCCTCGGCATCTTTGGTCTACGAAAATAATAAAACACCTGCTACACAAAGTATGTATGAAGAAATTTTAAATATTGAAAATTTTGTGGAACAGTCTTTATATTATGCTCGCAGCAATTATGTAGAAAAAGATTATGCTATCAAGTCATGCAATTTAAAAGACATGGTAGCAACCACTTTAAAACAACATTCCAAACAGTTAATTGAAAATAAAACGGCAATTGAAATGAAACAGTTAGACGTCACAGTGTTTACAGACAGTAAATGGGTACAATTTATATTGGGTCAGCTGATTTTGAATGCAATCAAATATCAATCTCCCAAACGACCTCTCCGCCTCACTTTTACTGCGGAAAAAGAGGCACAGCACGTTTCACTTCTGATACAGGATAATGGAAGCGGCATTGCGGAACAAGACATAGGATGTGTATTTGAACAAGGATTTACAGGAGAAAACGGACGTAATTTTGCAAAATCTACAGGTATGGGATTATTTATATGCAAAAAACTGTGCGGAAAATTGGGACTTTCCATTTCACTGGATTCTGTTTTGGGACAAGGTACTACTGTCACCATTACATTTCCGGTTGGTAATATGCATTTATTAGAAGATTGAGTCATCAGCCTGCCAAGGCTGATTTTTTATTTTTAGGAATCTTACAAATTCGTAAGGTTGATGTAAGCCAAATCCATGGTACCAATGCAGAAAAATGTGTATACTAAGATTACAAAATCACAAAAGGAGCCATGGTAATTATGCAACCCATTTTAAATGTAAGTAATATAGAAAAATACTACGGCAACAAAGGTATGGTGACCAAAGCCGTAGATAACATCAGTTTCTCTGTCAATAAAGGAGAATTTGTTGGAATCATGGGCGCTTCGGGCAGCGGTAAAACCACCTTGCTCAATTGTATCTCCACCATTGACACCGTTACTTCAGGACATATTTACGTAGATGGTAAAAATATCACCACCATGAAATCAAAACAGCTTTCAGCCTTTCGAAGAGAACAGCTTGGTTTTGTATTTCAAGATTTTAATCTGCTGGATACCTTAACAGCATACGAAAATATCGCTCTGGCATTGACCATTATCAAAACTCCCGTAAAACAAATTGAAGCCAAAGTAAACTATGTGGCCAAAGCATTGGGAATTTCAGAAATATTAAAAAAATATCCTTATCAATTATCCGGCGGTCAAAAACAAAGGGTAGCCTGCGCAAGAGCAATTATTACACAGCCTTCTTTAATTTTGGCGGATGAACCGACCGGCGCTTTGGATTCCAAGTCAGCTCGTATGCTGCTGGAAAGCTTTGAAACATTAAATCATGACTTGTCCGCTACTATTTTAATGGTAACGCATGATGCTTTTACAGCCAGCTATTGTCACCGCATTTTATTTATTAAAGACGGTAAAATATTCAATGAATTGATTCGTGGAAACAGCACTCGAAAAGAATTTTTTGATAAAATCATATCGGTTGTCACACTATTAGGAGGTGACAATTCCAATGTTTTTTAAGCTTGCCATTCACAATGTCAGACGCAGTTTACGCGACTATGCAATTTATTTTTTAACGCTTACGTTTGGCGTATGTCTGTTCTACGTATTTAACTCCATGGATTCTCAACAGGCGATGACTTCCTTGAATTCAAATCAGAGAGAGATTATTCAGCTGTTGACTTCCGCCATTGGCTATGTATCCATTTTTATTTCCTTTATCTTGGGCTTTTTGGTTGTCTACTCCAACCGCTTCTTAATGAAACGACGCAAAAAAGAATTGGGCATTTACATGCTGTTAGGCATGGATAAAGGAAAAATTTCACGTATCTTAATTATAGAGACTTTGCTAATTGGTATCTTCTCATTGGGAATTGGATTAGCGGTAGGTATTTTTGCTTCACAAGGATTATCTGCAATTACAGCAGGTATTTTCGAAATGGATTTATCTTCTTTCCAATTCACCTTTTCATTGAGCGCATTTTATAAGACGCTTTTATATTTTGGTATTATTTTTCTCATTGTAATGATATTTAATACCATTTCTATCTCAAAATACAAATTGATTACCTTGCTTCAAGCAAGCCGAAAAAATGAATCATTCAAAGTTAGAAACATCTGGATTTCAATTATAGCATTTATCGTATCCATCGCTTGTTTTGCCGCTGCATACTATTTGGTTTTAACAAGAGGTTGGGAAAGCGGAGGAATGCTTTTAACCTGTATTATTCTCGGCTGCGTAGGTACTCTGCTGTTTTTCTTCTCTCTTTCAGGTATTTTGTTGCGAGTCATCAAAGCAAATAAAAAACTTTACTACAAAGGTCTGAATATGTTTATTTTCAGACAAATCAGTTCTAAAATTAATACTGCATTTATTTCAATCGGCCTTATTTGCTTAATGCTGTTTGTGACCATGGTAACGTTTTCTGCGGGTATCAGTATTGCGCACGCTTCTTCCCAGGCAGTAAAATCAGCTGCTCCTTATGATATCTCTATTACCAAATCTATCTACCAAAGTGACACACAAACACAACCTACGGAAAATAAAAAAGTAACGGAAACTTTCCAGTTACAAAGTCAATTAGACTTGTATTCCAAAAATTATTTTGAAATAGCACTATATAATAACTTGCTTACCATGTCTGACTTGCCAAATGTATTACCTGATGTTCCCTCTACAGCACAAAATTCTCCAATGAGAGCAGTTTCTCTCTCAGATTACAACCACGTTTTGGAATCTCAAGGAAAAGAACCAATTTCACTTGGAGACAATGAATTTGCTATCAACTGTAACAGTTATTTGGTAGAACCGTACTATCACATGGAAAATAATCAATCCATCACTTTCAACGGTAAAGAATATCAGTTGGGAATCCATAAACTATTACAAGAAACTTTGTCTACAGATTATTCATTGATAGACTCCGGAACCATCGTATTGCCTGATTCTGCACTCAATGGATTGACTCCTAATGAGCATATACTAAATGTATTGTACAGACAAAGCGACAGCGATTATGCTCAGGGTGCTACAGAAGCCTTTCAAAACAGTATTATAGAAAACATTCAAAACAATGGAACGAATAACGAAAGTTATGGCTACTCGATTATTGATAAAGAAGGCGTTTATCAAAATAATGTAGGAACCAGCGTCATTGTATCCTTTATTGCAATTTATATTGGCTTAATTTTCTTAATTACGTGCGTAGCTATCCTTGCATTGCAGCAGCTTGCAGAAGCATCTGATAATACAGTACGATATAATCTTCTTAGAAAATTAGGTGCAGATCCAAAAATGATTCATCATGCACTCTTTACACAAATTGCAATTTATTTTGCTATGCCTTTACTGCTTGCAATTGTCCATACCGTGGTAGGTATTAAATTCTCTAGTACCATGGTACAGATGTTTGGTTCAGGTACAAGTATTCTGACAATGTCCTTAGTAACAGCAGGCATTATGTTAGTGGTATACGGTGGTTATTTCTTAGCAACCTATTGGGGATGTAAGAGTATGATAAGACCTAAGAAAAATTAATATCGCTTATGAGACACTTTCTATATATCAAATAAAAATCAGCTCCGTATTTATACGGAGCTGATTTTTATTCCATGAAACATACTCGTGTAATGTGATTCTTATTTTGCAGCAAACATATAATCAAAATTTATGAATATTGCTAAAAATATTTTCACATTTATCTGACAGAAATTTACAAAGTAATTTACCATATATTATCCCCTATAACAAAGAAAATAAAATGTGTGTCTGTTAGCAGGAATACTGTAGCAAATATCCCCTGTAAACTGCAAAGCGGTTTTTTCTATGCTATAACAACCTTGCAATCGTATCAAAATTCTAAATTTTGACGATTGACAAGAACGTTGTAGCGTTTATAGGTGAAAAATTGCATAGCAATTTTTTCTATGCTATAATAACCTGAAAAGAATACAACCCTATCGGGAGGAAAACGATATGTTGCTTACCGTAGACATTGGCAATACTCATATCATTATTGGAGGATTTCAAATAAAAGATAAATCCGTTGCGCAAACGCCTTCATTTATCGCTCGTTTTTTAACGGAACATCGTAAAACAGACGACCAATACGCCATGGCAATCAGCCAGCTGTTATCCCTGTATCATATTGAAGAGCATTCCATCCAAGACGTTATCATCTGTTCCGTTGTACCGGAATTAAGTGATACAATGAAGCAAGCGTTTGTAAAAGTAACCGGCATTACACCTATGTTATTGGGTCCCGGAATTAAAACCGGGCTAAATATCAGAATTGATAATCCCGCTCAATTAGGAGCCGATTTGGTAGCCGGTGCAGTAGCCGCTGTTGCAAAGTATCCGTTACCTTGCATCATTTTTGACCTTGGCACTGCAACCACCATCAGCGTTATTGATGAAAAAGGTTACTTTTTAGGCGGCACAATATGCGCAGGCGTTTCCATTACACTGGAAGCACTTGCAAACAAAACTGCATTACTCCCCCATATTAATATTGAAAAACCCAAAACAGTCATCGGCACCAATACCATTCACTCTATGCAATCCGGTGCTATTTACGGTACAGCTGCTATGATAGACGGCATAGCAGACCGCATTGAAGAAGAATTGGGTCAGCCGGCAACACTTGTAGCAACCGGCGGTTTAGCCGACATTATCATACCTGTTTGTAAAAGAAAGTTGGAATTAAGCGAGCATCTGTTGTTAGATGGACTACGTATGATTTATCAAAAAAATAAAGTACACACAAAACATACAAAATAAGCAGTATTTCCTTATCGATATGAGCGAAAACTGCTTATCGCCAGATAAAACAGTTTTTGTTTTCATATAAATATGAAATGCGCTGCATCTAAAAAGAGCAGCAGCAAGGAGGAATTTTTTATGAAACGAAACGCCTTAATTAAGATGGTGCAATTCTCCATCTTACTGGCACTGGAAGTCATCATGTGCTTCACACCTTTGGGTTCAATCCCAATAGGACCTATGGTAGCAACATTGGCTATGATTCCTGTTATCCTTACCGGTATTTTACTTGGTGTGGGAGCCGGCGCAGCTATGGGATTTTTTGCAGGATTATTTAGCTTTATTGTATGGACTTTCATCTCGCCCGGACCAACTGCATTTGTTTTTACACCGTTTGTCTCCATTGGAGATATTCACGGCAACGGTTGGAGCCTTGTCATCTGTTTTATTCCCCGTATTTTAACAGGTGTTGTTGCAGCTGTAAGTGCAAAAGGGTTTGCAAAGCTATTGCGTTACAAATTTTCTATTTTCACTTATAGTCTTTCCGGTATTTTAGCCAGCCTTACCAATACGTTTTTGGTATTAGGCGGTATTTACCTATTCTTTGGGCAGAGCTACGCATCTGCTTTGGGAATTGCTTATGAAGCTCTGCTGGGAGCCATTGGTCTAACCATACTTACCAACGGTATTCCTGAAGCTGTAGTTGCTGCAATTACATCTTATGCAATTGCTTATCCAATACGAAAATATGTTATGAAAGACCCTAATTTACGTCAAATAAAAGAAAAAAAATAGCAATATCCCTGTCAGTTAGTAACTGACAGGGATATTTTTTAATCGTAATTATACAGGGCAGCCACAATCTTTTTTACGGAAAGTTTCACATAATGTTTGATTTTTATCTTTTGTCTCTTGGTTCTCACTGTCTACACAAATGCTGTCTGCCTCACACAGTCCATCGCTGTAGTGTACACAAGTAAATACATTACAGTTTACCTGCAATGCATGATTTGGTACATCATGACGTATTGCATTATTTTTTGCAGCACTTTTATTTTCAAAAGAAGCGCAACATGTCTCACAACAATCTTCTGCATCCAAACCTGCAACTTGTATATCAGGACGGCAACATTGATACTGAGCATTGCTTGCACAAGATGTAACATTGCACTTTAGACCTGTCATAGTCATACACCTCATCTTAATTGATTGATATTTTTTACTGCCATAGGCAACAATACTATTGTGCTCCATAACCGCACTAATATACGGACTTCCCATACGGTTGCACAGATACGAGCCGATTGTCATGATTTGTAATTGTTTCGCTTTGCAAGATGTGCTATACTAGTTAAAGTGAATAAAATAATCAATTCAAAATCGAAACAATTGCATAAGGGATGAGCTATATGAATCAAAAAAAGAAACTTTATGGTAAAATTTTATTACCAACCGCTTTGGCCGCAGCATTACTTTCTCTTACTGCATGCGGAAGCGGCGATTCTAACAACACTAGCACGATAGCCAGTATTACTAACGAATCTTCTGCAGTCTCAACCGTAAACGGAGAAGTACCTTACACTTTTTTCGATGATGCTGTGTTTGTCGGCGACTCCGTTTCTTTAAAACTAAATTTATATGTAAGCGCACAACGAAAAAATGACAATGCTTTTATGGGAACTGCGCAATTTTTAACACCAGGAAGTTATGGTACCGGAAATGAACTAAAAGAATTGGGTTCAGATAATTCCGTACATCCAAGCTATAACGGAACTGAAATGTATTTGGCCGATGCCATTGAAGCAATGGGTGCCAAAAAAGTATTTATCATGCTTGGTATGAACGACATTGCGGTTTACGGAAACGACGGTGCCGTGAAAAACATGGAAACCGTATTGGCACAAATAAAAGAAAAGAATCCGGACACAACCATCTATGTGCAATCAATGACGCCAATCGTCGGTACTGCACAAACCGGCTCTTTAACAAATGAAAATCTGAATATTTACAATACAGGTCTACAAGCCATGTGTGAACAAAATGGATATATTTATTTAGACGTTGCGTCTGTCATGAAAGACGATGAAGGAAATTTAAAACGCGAATATTGCAGTGACCCTGACAACATGGGGGTACACTTCACTGATGAGGGTTGTAAAGTCTGGATTGATTATTTACGTACACATGTATCATAACCAAATTTATATATTTTAAAAGGAGTGTTGATGGATTATGAAATTTAAAAAATCTGTTCCTATCATTTTAGCAGCGCTTGCACTTTCTGCTGCATTAATCGGTTGCTCCGGAGGTGCTACTTCTTCAGGCAGCCAAACGACCGACAGTTCCGTAACTGCCACTACAAATGCTTCCCCTGAAGATATTGCTGCTAAAATTAAAGAATCTGTTACTTTAACAGATATGCAGCCATTAAGCGAATCTGATATTTCTTCCATGTACGGCATCGATTTAAATGATGTTACTGCATTTGCCGGAGAAATTGATTCAACCGGTTTGCGTACCGACGAATTTCTGATTATTGAGGCAAAAAACAACGAGAGTGCAGACCGAATTTTAACAAAAATGAAAGCTCGTCAAACACAAAGAATGAATGAAGCAAAAAACTATAATCCGGAAGGATATGCAACTGTACAAAAGAGTCCTGTTGCTAAAAAAGGCAACTACGTTTACTTATTCTTCTCTGAAGATGCAGATACCATGGTTAATATTCTAAACGAAAATGTAAAATAAATAAAAAGAGATGTTCAAGTATTATTTTCTGAACATCTCTTTTTTATATTTGAGAAAATATGTCTCCTAAATTTTCTTGTAATACCAAATCTGCTTTTATATCCAAAGAAGTTGCAAAACGGTTAATCATGACTAAGCGCTCTCCACAAAAATATTGTATAAAACTTGCTGCAGGATAAACCGCCAGAGAAGTTCCCCCTACAATTAACAAATCTGCCTGCTGAATTTGCGAAATACTTTGTTTTATCACCATTTCATCCAGTGCTTCTTCATAAAGAACTACATCAGGTTTTATCATCCCGCCACAGCTGCAAATAGGAATGCCATAACTATCTTTTATCGTATGAACATCATAGAACGTTCCACACTTCATACAATAGTTCCTGTAAATAGAGCCATGCAGCTCCAGTACACGTTTACTTCCTGCCAGTTGGTGAAGTCCATCAATATTCTGCGTAACAATACAGGATAATTTTCCCTCTTCTTCCCACTGCGCCAGTTTGAAATGGGTAATATTTGGCTTTACATCCAGCCAAAGAACTTTTTCTTTATAAAAATGATAGAATTCTTTTGTATGTTCCATAAAAAAGTGATGGCTGAGAATTTCTTCCGGGGGATACGGATATTTTAAGTGATATAATCCATCCTCACTGCGAAAATCCGGTATACCGCTTTCCGTACTGACACCTGCACCTCCAAAAAATACAATTCTCTTAGCATTTTGAACCATTTGTTTGAATACTTCTATCTTATCCAAAGTTAACACCACCTTTTTATAAATTATATCATATCCATTTGTTGTTTGGTATTTCAAATTACAATCAGGTCCTAACAATGCTTTTTAAATTAACATGGTTAGAAGAGTATATTTTCAAATATTGTATATAAATATGAATACGAATATTTATATCATAGAATGATAAATAGAGAATCCTACTATTTAACACTTCTTTTCAATTCTGAACGCAAACAAAAATCTCCCTGCTGCACAGGGAGATTTTTTACTGCGTGTATCTATCAAGATACCTTAAATTATTCATCTTTTTTATGCTTTTTCTTACTTACCAATACAATCACTAAGGTCAAAGAAAAAGCAAGCAAAACTGATAACAATGTAATACTCAAATACGTATTATCTCCGGTTTGTACGTTATGCTGCATCTCATTGGAACCACTGTTTTGCGCATGATTGCTATCTGTATTCATTTGATTTTCTGCCTTCATATCTCCATATACCAAAGCATAAGTAGAAAATTCATCCGTTTCAAATGCTACAATACCATTGCTATATTCAGAATCAATCACAGAAATATGATTGTCATGAAGTCTTAGCACTTTAAACACTCTGCCGGAGTTTTGCATTTGTTCCGGAACTGCAATGCTGAATTTTACAGGTTCAGGTAATGCAGATAATGAACCCACTACAGTAGAATTGGAACGTACCAAAATACTGATATCCATAAGATGTCCAATTGTGAATTGATAATTACTGTCATTTAACTGATGGAGCATATCGTGAATCAAGACCATATCTGCTGGTGAAACACTTTGCTCATTTAGAGCAGTGATTGCAATTTGCCCTGATAACACATTTCCCAAAGCAATCTCATCTTTTATTTTTTGAACAAGTTCAGCGGGATTACCGGGATATGTTCCAATCGTATCAATTGCAGACTGTACGACTTGTTCCGCTTTCGTTTTGTCTTGTGCTGTCATACCTACCAAAACATTTTGCGTATCAGAACCGGAAATAACAGGGTTTAAATCATCTATTTTCTTCCAAACAGCTGTCAGTGTCATATTTCTGGCCGTATTCTCTATCGTGGGCGGTATAACCTGATTATTTTCATCTCTCCACTCTACAAAGTCATATCCCTGTTTATATGGATTGTTTAGCACAACAGAGTCTTCTACGGTAAATGTGATTGGGGTAAATTCTGTATTAGAGAACTGAATAGTATATTCGTTGATAGACCATTTTGCATACAATGTTACCGGTGCTACCAGCGGGGCTTGTGAATTCCATTTGGTATCTTCTGCAAAAGAAGCATCTGTATACCAGCCTTCAAAAGTATAACCTGTACGTGGAACTGTAATACTGTCAGGAAGTACATCGCCTTGTCCTACTGTAATGGTATATTGCGGATTTACACCATCGTTTACTGTAATATCAACGGTATTTTGTTTCCAAACAGCATATAGTTTTACTTCTGTTCCATTTGTGTTGACTAAATTATTGATAGGTGCACCGTCATGATATATGGTTTCTCCATTTTTTTCAGTAGACCAACCAACAAATGTATAGTACTGTTTTGTAAACTTATTTTTAGGAATCGTTTGAGCCTGATCATACTGCATCTGCATGATATCTCCATCCATTGCAGTCAAATTATCCGCACCGTTTCCATCAAATGTAACTGTATATTGAATTGCACTGTAGGTTGCAGTTAAAGTCATGCTGCTTTCCACTGCATCTTCCATATTCCAGAAATCATCTGTTTCGTTCACTTGCCAACCTGTAAATATATAACCAACTTTAGATGGTGTTTCTAATGTCAACTTATCTCCTTGAGGCAAAGTCATGACCTGAGATGAGGTTCCGTCTTTTACAGTTACTTCCACCTGATTTCTTTCCCAAACAGCATATAGACGAACGACATCACCTTGATTGAAGGCTAATTCATAAACATTTGCTTGGTCAATAAATGCTACTTCTCCATTTGGGGTAGTGGACCAACCTTTGAATGTATGATATTTTTTCGTAAATAAATTTTCAGGTAAGGTTGCTTGCTCGTTATACTTTACATCTAATTTACTGCTGTCCATTGCATTGCCATTATCTGCACCATTACCGTCAAATTCGATAGAATAAGTAATTGGTTCATATTTGGCATAAAGTTTGGTATTTTGGTCTACTATTGTCTCTTCCTGCCACTGTTGTCCACTTTCTGTATACCAGCCTGCAAATGTATAACCTACTTTATTTGTTGCTTCAGGCAATTGGACAGTGCTGCCATATTCTATTGTTTGGGTAATAGTCTCATTTCCATTTATAAATTCAACAGTATATTTCTGAATGTCCCAAACAGCGTATAAATTCAATGTATTACCGCCAATTACTTCAGGATGATTCACTTTAACCACATCTTCATCGACATAAATAACATTATGATTACTTGGAAAACTGCTCCATCCCTTGAAATCATAATGGTCTTTTGTAAATGTGTTTTTAGGAAGGGTTTTATTTACTCCAAATTCAGCTGCAACTTCCTGTGTTGTGTCAGAACCATTGTTAGAGTGAAGTATAATATTATAGGGTTCCCCTGTATAATCTTTTTCTTTCCAAGTAGCAGTCAGAATAATGGTTGCACCATCGGTATCTGTTAAGTTTTGTACAGATTGTTGATCATCAAATATTCTTCCATTGGTACTTTTCCAACCACCAAATACATAATGCTCTTTTTCAAATTGATTTGCATTTAAATTTTGTGCAGTACCGTATTGAAACGTTTGTTTTTCCATAGTGCCTGTCCCACCACCGGATTGGAACTCTACAGTATAAGTGATTGGTACATATTGAGCATACAGTGTTTGTCCTGTACATCTGATTGTTGGAGTTGCAACCGGATCCAGCACATCTGTTTTTTCAGGATTGGTATACCAAACAACTTTGTAGCCAACCGATTTATCTCTTGGGAATAGTTGTGTTTGCAAAAATGTTGTCCATGGATATTCCACATTATTATTCGGCAGTGTGATGCTTTCCAAATAGTTATTCATGGCGACAAATCCATGGCTTTGTGTAAGTGGATTTTCACTTAAGTCCAGATGGGTTAGTTGGTTGTCATCTGCATGCAGAAAAGTAAGTGCATGTAAATTACTTACATCCAAAGATGTCAACTGATTTGCAAATACATCCAAATATACCAATGTATTGTTTTCTTCTTAATTTGGTAAAAGAATACTTTTTAGCTCATTATTGTTTACATTTAAAGTAATCAAATCTACATTTTTAGATACATCCAATGTTTGAATTCGATTCACTTCTGCATATAACGATTGTAAGTTAACAAAATATTCAATACCTTGCAAACTGCGAATACCTTTACCATTTACAAAAATATAAGTAACCGATTCTATCTCTTCCTTGCTGAGTGAACCGTCTGTATCTTTATCAAATGTGCTGCTTACGTAATCTCTAAATATTGCATCAGGAAAATGCTCATCGTCTATCATAACCGCTTCATCGGACGAACCGGATGAAGGCTCAGACAGATTTTGAGCAAATGCTAGATACATATTTGTACAAAATAACATGCTTAATACCAAAGACATCGACACTACTTTAAATAGTTTACTTTTCATAAAATTCCTCCTTTAAGATGATGCCATAATGATATCTTAGTCAGATAGAACGTTAAGATATCCTGTCAATTTCATATTAAATTAGTAATCATTAAATATATACAAAATATCAAAATATCTATCATTTTGTACATATTATCATATTATAATTTCGTTTTCAATATTTTCGAGAATAAAATTTCAGGAAAAAACTTTTTTAGAATTTAGTTTATTTTATTCCATATTTAGGTGTCACATAAATTAGACTTTATTTCATAAATGTGATAACATGTTTAATAAGCAATTTTTCAAATATTTTTTGTAAAATAAGGCAAAAAATATGTGAGAAATAAAGTCTACCTTTTTTATCATTTTATTGATTTCCATGATAATAGAAACACTGTTATATCTTTTTCAATAAGCATTACCATAACAATATGCATTAAAAAAAACGATGAACACATAAAATATGTTCATCGTTTTTTTTAATTGGCAAAACTTATGGATTCATTAAATCGCAAATTTGATTTGAAAATGTAACAGGATCTTCAATAGGAATGCCTTCCATAAGCAAAGCTTGTCCATATAATAAATTGGTATAAGATTTTAACTTATCTTTATCATGTTCAAATAATGTTTGAAGCGTTTGGAAAATAGGATGGTTCGCATTGATTTCCAAAACACGAATTGCTTTTACATTACCGCCGGATGGCATTGCATTTAACACTTTTTCCATCTCCAATGTAATTTCACCCTCTGTAGACAGACATACAGGATGAGATTTCAAACGCTGAGACAGTACGACTTTTGCCACTTTATCGCTTAAACTTTCTTTCATAAAATCGAGTAAATCTTTATTTTGTTCGATTTGCGCTTCGTTTGACTTTTTTTCCTCTTCACTTTCCAAATTTAAATCATCAGACGAAATATTTTTAAAAGATTTATTTTCATAATTGGAAATTGTTTTTAACACAAATTCGTCCACATCATCCGTTAAATACAGAACTTCTAACCCTTTATCTTTTAACAATTCAATTTGCGGCATCGTTTCAATGCGTGCTAAATTATCACCGCATGCATAATAAATGGATTCTTGCCCTTCTTTCATACGGGACACATATTCTTTTAGACTGACCAATTTCTTTTCAGAAGAAGAATAGAACATCAATAAATCTTGCAGTACCTCTTTATGGGCACCATAATCTGCATATGCACCAAATTTTAATTGTAAACCAAAGTTCTGGAAAAATGTTTCATAAGTTTCTCTATCATTGTTCATCATAGATTCTAACTCTGATTTAATTTTCTTTTCCAAGCGACTCTCAATTAACTGTAGCTGACGGTCATGCTGGAGCATTTCGCGTGAAATATTCAATGATAAATCCTGAGAATCCACCAAGCCACGCACAAAACCGAAATACTCAGGAAGCAAATCTTCACAACGTTCCATAATCATTACACCGCTTGCATATAACTGCAAACCTGTTTCATATTGACGTGTGTAGTAATCGGAAGGTGCTTTGGAAGGGATAAATAATAATGCAGAATAAGTGCAAACACCTTCTGTATTGCTATGAATAATACGCAAAGGTTTTTCAAAATCATAAAATTTTTCTTGGTAAAAGCTTTCATATTCTTCGTCTGTCACTTCGCTTTTACGTTTTCTCCAAATAGGAACCATGCTGTTCAACGTTGTTTTTTCTACAACTGTTTCAAACTCCGGTTTCTCCCCGCTTTCTTCTTTCAATCGAGGTTTTTCCACGTCCATTTGAATGGGATAACGAATATAATCTGAATATTTCTTTACAATGCACTGAATGCGGAAAGAATCCAAATACTCATCATAATTTTCCTCATCTGTATTTGGTTTGATATGTAATATAATCTGAGTACCGTGTGATTCTTTCTCGCAAGGAGTAATGGAATAGCCCTCTACTCCTTTGGATTTCCATTCATATGCTTCATCACTGCCATACGCACGTGTGTGTACAGTTACGCAGTCGCTTACCATAAATGCAGAATAAAAACCAACACCAAACTGACCGATAATATCAATCTCGTCTTGTTTTTCCTGTGTTTGTTTGAAATTGAGAGAACCACTTTTTGCAATAACTCCCAGATTATTCTCCAATTCTTCTTTTGTCATTCCGCAACCATTGTCTGTGATAATTAAATTACGGTTCTCTTTGTCAATATCAATAGTAATACAAAAATCATCTCTGTTTAATCCGGTGTCACCATCTTGCAAACTTTTATAATACAGCTTGTCAATTGCATCACTGGCATTTGAAATCAGCTCTCTTAAAAAAATTTCTTGATGCGTATAAATAGAATGAATCATCAAATCCAATAAACGTTTTGATTCTGCTTTAAATTGTTTCATTGCCATAGTCTGATCCCTCTTACATCGTATTTTAGCACTCTTTACACAAGAGTGCTAATCCTTTCTATTATTGTATACGATTTTAAAGGAAAATACAAGTCCTTTGGTAAAATTTACTTCTTATTAAAAAATGGATGTTTTTCATTTGTCTTTCCAGATAAAATAAAAAATACCAGCCAAAATCGGCTGATATTTTTCTAATTAGGAACGATTCTTTTTCTTAACTGCTAATACAGTGAATCCAACAAGGATTCCGGCAGCAAACAGCATGATGGTTCCCCATATATAAATTATGGTTTTGCTATCTCCTGTTGGAGGAGTATCCATACTTCCGTTATTTGTATCAGAATCATTTGGAACTTGTGTGTCCGGAATGTTTGTATTTGTATATGTATTGGTAATAATCCAATTTTGTCCTGAATGAGTAATATTCGAGGTATATCCCCCAGGAACATCTGTTTCCTGAACACTCCATTGATATGCTTCGTCCAGTCCCTCCCACGTATAGGTCCAATTTTGTGTTGCACCTATTTCACGGGTATCATATTCCTCTCCATCGCGCAGCAATGTGACTTTGATAGACTCCGGGCGAATCTCTTCACTGTCGCCGTTCCACTTTTTCTCTACGGTTAAACTTGCTCCGCGAGACAGTGTAGGTGTTGCCACTGTATTTACAATATCAGTTCCATCACTTAATAATGCGTTGTCTTCGTTGGTATCAAACATGCCACTTGGATACACACTATCTTTATCCTTTAATTTTTCTTGAAAAGACAGGGTATGTTTTGTAAAAGGCATACCATAGATAGTCCATGTAATGGTTGTATTTCCGTTTTCATCTTCTCCCAATGCGATGTTTCCTGCTGATACCTGAATACTGGATTCGTCCAACTCAAAATCAGAGTCTACTGTATCCGTTAAAGTATAAGTACCGTAAGCATTCGCAATTGCATCATTTACAGCTTCACTAAATCCCTGCGTGTCTTTTGAGACAAAAACATTGTCACAAATTGCCTGCATATTTTCTGTAGCAGTTTCTTCTTCACTGTCTGCAACAGATTGTAACACACCTATGATTTGCACGCCTGCTGCTTTGATAGCAGCAGCTTCTTCTATTCCATAATAACTGTCAGGAGTAGTAGGACCACCATATGGCTGACCATCTGAGATAAAAATAACAGTAGTATTTCTGCCTTGATTATTTTTGACTAATTCCAACGCTTGTGCCAATCCGCTGCTATAATTGGTATTCGATTTATAATCTACAATGTCATTGGTAACAAAATCTTGTGCATTGCTCAATTCAGTTGTCCCATAAAATTGAGAGGCTGAAGATTCACTTTCTCCAAAAGTAGCATATGCCACTTTGCAATCATATCCCGGAGTGGTTAATAACTGCTCCGTCACATCCAACAATTTTGACTGCATATCATAAAACTTAGAATTCATATCATAAGTATTCCCGATGCCTGCCATGGAATTACTGCAATCGGCTACAAATACAAAATCCATTTGTCTTTCTGCAGTATAATAAGCTTGTATCAGAACATCTGCAGTCGTCTTATCTTCATCGCTCCATTTTGCCTCTTTTGTTAATTGAGTATCCCCCTCATAAGAAACAGCACTGTTCTGTTCTCCTATTCGATAAGAAGTCCATCCCTGCGGTAATATTTCATCAATAAGCTCAGCGCTCTCCAAGTCAAACTGTCCATCTAAAATTGCTTCCATACGTGCCATAATATCCGGAAAATTTACGAAAATATCACTATAACCCAAACGGATATAATCAGGAACGACAATGTCCGTTAAATTGGTACAACCACTGAATGCATTTCCTCCAAGATATTCGCATCCATCTAAATCTACTGAAGTAAGTTTAGTACAATTTTCAAATGCCCCGCTGCTAATGTAGCGAACATTATGCAATGTTAAATTGGTTAAGCTGCTGTATACGCCTTCATCATGAATCGCAAAACTATCTTCACCAATTACATCTAAATTTGTGATGGCAACATCTGTTAAATTTTCACAACCGCCAAAAGAATAGTTTCCAATGGTTCCGCAATCCGTCAAAGTTAATGTTTTTAAACTATGGCAGTTTTGAAATGCATAATCTCCAATAGTTGAACAATTTTCCAACTCAATAGATTCTACACTCGAACCATTTAAAATACCGCTTCCAATGCTTTCACAGCCATTAAGATAGAAAGAGGTTAAAGAAGTTGAATAGTCGAAAGCGCTGTCTTCAATTGTATTACAATTTGCTATAGATAAAGATTTTAATGCACTGCAACGAGTAAAAGCACCTGTTTTAATTGTAGTACAATTGTCAATTCTTACGCTTTCCAAAGCAGGCAATGCACCAAATGCATAATCTCCAATCTCTCCACAGTTTTCAATCACCACTGTTTTAATGGATTCGTCTACACCCCAACCGGATAGATACATAAAATTTCCAAATGCATAACTGCCAATGTTACCACAATTTTTAATTGTAACATTCTCCAGTTTTAAACAGTTTTGAAACGCATATTTTCCAATATCCCCACAATTATTAATTTCTAAATTAATCACAGAAGAAAAATTATAAAACGCATAATTTCCAATGTAAGCATCCGGATTGTCAATTACAATTTTTTCTGCTGTAGCTGCGTATTGTTGCCATGGACGATTCTTATAGGTTGAAGTGGTATAGTCTTCTGTGCTCTGGGTAATGGTGAGAACCTTTGATTCTTCATTCCAAACATAGCCTTCCTCAGACGCATTATAGTTCGATAACCGCCCATCATTTGTCGTTTGGACACTTGCTTCTGCAGAAATTACACTGACGTTTTCGGCCAGTACCGCTGTTGGAAACAACGAAAGTACAAGGGCAAAAATAAGTGTAAATGCTGCTGTTTTTGTAAACTTTGTTCTGTGCTTCATTGTGCTTTCCTCCATTCAAATATAACAATACACTTTTGCAAAAGTGTACTTTTACAACGAAACACTTCCAAAAAGTGTACCTTTGCAAAAGGATAAAAAATATGCAAAAAAGTATATTTTCAATGTAAAAAGCACTTGAAAATTCCGTTTACATGTTGTATTATTCTAATTATGTAATTAAATGGTGATTTTGTAAAAGTACACCTTTTCAAAAATAGATATATCCATATAAAAAAGGACAGCCGGTTTTCCGTGCTGTCCTTTTTATAAATCGTATAAAATCAATGTAACCATTTAGGTTTCATCATCTGTAAATTCTCCTTCATGGTCTACTACCAAGGTTAAACTGTAGCTGTCATCCAATTCTTTTATTTTATCTGAAATGATGGATTCTAATTGTTCGTCTGTATATTCAAACTGAAAAGGGACTGCAATGTCAAATATAACATGGCTGCTTTCCTCTCCCCATACCACACGAAAGTCATGTATTTGAATCTTTTCCGAAAGCCTACCTAAAAATTCTTGTATTGTCTGTTTCAACTCATTCGCCTGTTCATCATTGATAACCACAGGATCCATATGAATCACCAAATTGATGTTCATCTCTTTAAACACTTCACGTTCTATTCCATCTATAACCTCATGGATAGAAATCATATCTTGGTCGGACGCTACTTCGCAATGAACAGTAGCAAAACAAGAAGAAGCACCATAATTATGCACTTTTAGATCATGAACTCCTAAAATTTCTTCACGACTTGTAATTCTTTGCTCCAATTCTTTTACCAATTTTTTTGTTGGAGGAAGCCCCAATAACGGATTGGCTGTTTCTATTACCAACCGTACGCCGGAAACAATAATAAACAATGCAACTGCCATTCCCATATAACCATCTAAATTAAAACCTGAAAACTGAGAAATAATCGCTCCAATTAAAACCACCGTAGTCGCAACTACATCATTGAAGCTGTCAGCTGATGTTGCCTTTAGTGTGGATGATGCAATTGTTTTTGCAATTCTTCGATAAAATAAACATTGCCATACTTTGATTAAAATAGAGGCAACCAAAATTCCTACCGTTACGTAGCTGAATACCGTTTCTTCCGGTGACAAAATCTTATCAAAAGAAGATTTTCCAAGCTGTAATCCCAGCACTAAAATAATAAATGAAACAATCATACCCGCAATATATTCAATTCTTGCGTGGCCGTAAGGATGTTTTTCATCAGCCGGCTTTCCCGAAAGTTTAAAACCAACCACAGTGACAATGGAAGAAGCGGAGTCTGATAAGTTATTGATAGAGTCTGCAATAATTGCAATACTGTTAAAAATAGCTCCAACCGTTATTTTCATAACAAATAACAATAAATTGGTGGTAATTCCTGCAATACCTGCTAATTTACCGTATTGTTCCCGTACTTTATAATTGTCCGTATTTTTATAATCTTTAATAAATAATCGGGCCAATAGATTCGTCACATTTACACCTCAAATGAATCTCTGAAAAATAAGTTATTGCCTTTACTGTCAATAGCAACAATAAGAGGAAAGTTTTCAATCTCCAAACGTTTTACAGACTCACAACCCAAATCATCATATCCTATTACTTCCAGAGACTTAACGCATTGTGCTGCCAAAGCGCCCGCACCACCGATAGCACAAAGATAAACTGCACCGTTTCTTACAATGGCCTCTATAACCTCTTGGGAGCGTTCTCCTTTGCCAATCATACAAGTAAGACCCAAGTCTAACAGGCGAGGTGCAAATTTATCCATTCTGCCTGCCGTAGTAGGACCGCAGGAACCAATGGGCATACCTGCAGGAGCAGGTGTTGGCCCTGCATAGTAAATAGAGGCACCTTTTAAATCAAAAGGAAGCGGCAAGTGATAATCCAGCGCTTCAAACATTCGTTTGTGAGCAGCATCACGGGCTGTATAAATCGTTCCGCTTAATAAAATAGTATCCCCTGCATTTAAAGTCTTGGCTGTTTTTTGTAATTCATTCGTATATATATGTTTTCTTTCCAAAATAGTTTCTCCTTTTATGTGATGCTATGCTTTATTATACCCTATCATATGCCAATAAACATAGCGCAACTTTTGTTAGCATACATTAACAAACTTAATTTGAGGTGGGTCATAATACCATTGTGACAACGGCAATTCATATTATTTGGTATTCCTATTTCATGATAACCTTATAATTCGTTCCATATGTTCAGATAAAGCCTCAAAAAACAAATGAATATGATATCCATCAACGAATCCATGGTGGGCTTGAATTGTAAAATCGACCATATCCTTTCCATTTTGCTGAAAAAAGGCTCCCCAACCAATACGCGGCACCGTATCATCCTTTCCTATTTCCACCGGTTGGATAACAGCTGTCGTGCGATACCACGGCACACAAGTGACATAAACACAGGCAAGAGTGCTTTCTCCAACCGGTAACAGAGTATTTTCTGCTTTTTGTTTTTGTTCTGAAAACAAACGCAAAAACTGTTCGAAGTCGGCTGTATAAGGAACATGTGCAAAATTACAATTATTTGCTTTATTTAAAACAGTAAAACTGAGGTCTACATTGTCATACTCTACAATCTGCTTTCCTTCAACCCTTCTTTTAAATTCAGAAACGGAATGAACAGCCATAGACACAGCATAACTCATAACTCCATAAAAAGACCAACAGTTTTCTTTTACTGCTTTTTTCAGCTCTGTAACGTCCACCGGCGTTGTAATTCCTACATAAGGAAATTCTCTTTGAGAAAATGTTTCAAAAATAAATTTTCTATCCCAAGTTTCTAAAGGGATAATTGTTTTATACCGTTCCATAAATTCTCCTAATTTTAAATAATCGTATAAAAAAAGAGCTTTGCAGCTCTTTGAATTAAAGCATATCTTTCTTTTTGAGGATAATAAATGCAACAACCATACATACAATAGACAGCGTAATCGGAAACCAAAAAAATGGAACCGGCAAATGGTCTACGTTCATGCCGTAAATGCCTGATACAACAGTAGGTATGGAACTTAACAATGTTAAAGAAGCCAATACTTTCATCACGATATTTAGGTTGTTTGAAATGATAGAAGAAAACGCATCCATCGTACCTGACAAAATATTCAGATAAATGCTTGACATATCAATTGCCTGACGAATTTCAACCAAAACGTCTTCAATTAAGTCTTGATCTTCTTCGTACATTTTGATGACTCGTCCACGCATAATTTTTTCAATGGTAATTTCATTTGCTTTTAAAGAAGAAGAAAAATAAACAAGAGATTTTTCAATATCCAGCAGTTTAATTAACTCATTGTTTTTCATGGATTTACGCAGCTTTTTTTCTAACTGGTTGAAGATTTTATCAATCTGTCTTAAGTATTGCAAATATCTGGTAGCCACACGCAGCAAAATATTTAGAATAAAGCGTGTTTTTAAATTTGTTTGGATATCTTTTACTGCACCATCTGCAATTTCTGATAAAATTGGGCTTTCTTTTGTAGAAACCGTAATGACATTAGATTGTGTGATAATAATGCCTAACGGGGTTGTAGAATAAGTAATCTTTTCATGAGGACGATCCAGAACAGGTATATCGACAATTAACAATGTACTTTCGTCTTCAATATCAATATGGGAAGATTCCTCTTCGTCCATTGCTGCACGAAAAAAATCAGGCTCAATTGCAAACTCAGCAATTAAACTGTTAATTTCGTCATTGGTTGGCGCAATACAGCGAATCCAACACCCAGGCTCACATGATTCAATTTCTGTCACTTTGCCATTCATTGATTTAAAGTAAGATATCAATACCATTCACCCTCTCAGTTTATATCAGCACAAAGCCGACCGGCATTGCACTGCAAAAAATATTGATTTTCACCAGGTTTTGGTTTCACAATGCCACCTCCAAACTGAGTATGAATCTTTATTTATTATAGCATAAAAACAATAGATTGCAAGCGTAAAACCTCGATTTACAGCTATATTCCAATCTCTTCGCTTTTATAGCTGGTATACAGTCAAATCAGCCTAAATTTCACTGTTTTCTGGATAAATATCAGTAATTTTTTAGTACTTTCATGTAACATAATAAATTTGCAGTATAAATTGAAATTGATTGGATTTTCTGCTTCATTTAAAATGCTTCTTCAAATAATCCGGTTATAAAATTTGTATTCGTAAATAGCAACAGCTATCAACATTATCCTTAGTATTATGGAACGTTTTATTTCCTATTTGTTAGAAATTTTTTACGTTATAACAGCCTTATAACAACAAAACAAACATTGAAAGATGTTTTCCTTTCCAAGTTTAGATTTTGATTGTTGACTAGAACGTTTTAACCTTTATATGTTAAAAATTGCTAAGCAATTTTTTTAATGTTATAATAAACACATCTTTTTGAAACAAAATCGTCATATCTCTTTGGAGGAATTATGTCAATACAACAGGAACTCACCCTATTTTTAAACCAACAAGGAATCCAATCTGTAGGCTTTGCACATTTGGAACAGGAAGATATCAATTTATTAAAACAATGCAACATGGATTTCGGAGACTGCAGTTATGGAATTAGCATTGCGGTTAAACTATCCGATGCAATTATTGACGAAATTACAGATGCCCCTACCCACACCTATTTTCATCATTACCGCACTGTAAACACTTTTATTGACCAAACTTTATTAAAGCTTGGCATATATTTGGAACAAAAAGGCTACCGTTATATTACAGTCGGCGCTTCTCAAAGCATTAACCTCAATGGTTGGAATTATAATGGGCGCTACTCTCACAAGAAGTTAGCATGTTTGGCAGGATTGGGCACAATTGGAAAAAGTTCGCTGTTTCTTCATAAAGAATACGGAGCCCGAGTACGTTTGGGAAGTTTATTTACCAACTGTCCGGTATCGTTTCAAAATCACGCGCCTGTTTCCATTTGTAAAGATTGTACTTTATGTACCAACGCTTGTCCAAGTGGTGCAATATCCGGTAAAGAATGGCACATTGGTATCACAAGAGAAGAAATTTTTTCCGCTGAAACATGCAGTCAATATATGAAAAAACAATTCCAGCATATTGGTCGCGGTGCAGTGTGCGGAATTTGCATGAAAGTGTGCCCTCAATATCAAAAACGACTTCATACACCAGAAAAATATGATAAAATTTAAAATACACCTGCGTTATCTATTGCTTGTGACATTACGTTGTAAGTTAGAATAATAACCGGGAGGTGCATCTATGCTAAAATATACCACAGGAGAATTGGAAAAATTATGTAATGTATCGGTAAGAACTGTACAATTTTACGATACGAAAAATTTACTAAAACCTTCGGCGATTAGCGAGAGAGGTCGTTGTCTCTACACTGAAGCAGATGTAAAAAACTGTCTTTTATCTGTCTTCTCAAAACTCTCGGCCTGAATTTAGAGGTAATCAAACAAATTTAGAATACGCCGACTCAAACGATATTATTCTGTCCATTCTCGATGAGCAATTAAAACAGCTGAAATTGGATATAGACGAGAAGCAAAATCAAATTCAAACAATAAAATTGGTACAGCAAAATATCCGTCAATCTCGCACGATTTCTTTTCAATCTATTCAAGACATAGAACATATGCGAAAAGGACAAAAAAATTAAGAACTGTCCATCTATTCATACTGGGCATTGGTATGATTATGAGTTTCATTGAAATCATTTCCATTACTCTTTGGGCTGTAACCGGAAATTGGATTCCATTTGCTGTTGGAATGCCAATTGTCATTTTATTGGGTTGCTTATTAACTGCCTTATACTATCAAAGCATTGCTTTTATTTGCCCAACATGCAGTACAGGGTTTAAACCAACATTCAAAGAATTCTTTTTTGCAATGCACACACCTAAAGCAACCAATCTCACTTGTACACAATGCCGCAAGAAGAATTGGTGTATAGAAAGCTATCACATAAACAATAAAACAAACTGAAAAAAAGAGGATGCCAAATGGCATCCTCTTTCTTATCAATAAAAATGAAATCAAATCTAACACATCAATCCCAGTTTTCCTGCATGAGTTTTTTCTGTACCGCAACCAAACGTTCTCTGATTTCTTTATAATTAGGCATGTACTCTGCTACCAAATTCCAAAATCTCTGTGAATGATTGTGCTCTTTCGTGTGAGCAAGCTCATGCAATACCACATAATCTATTGTATTTAAATCAGAAAAGATGAGTTTCCAAGTAAAATTGAGTCTATTCGTTCCCGAACAGGAACCCCAGCGTGTTTTAGCGCTTCCTATTTTGACTGACTCTGCTTTCCAGCCGTTTAACTCACTAAAATAATGAACTCTTTGCGTAATAATTTCTTTTGCAAGCCGTTTGTACTCAGCTATCACTTGTGGTTTTATTTGGGAAAAGGGTATTTGCGGTATTTCGAATACTGTTCCGTTAAAATGAACTTGGTTGCCATAAACCACAGGATACTCTCTTCCCAACACTGTGAGAGTATCTTGGTCAGTAACTGAAAAACGTTCTTTTTTCTGCTGTAAATTCTGTTGCTCACTCTGTTTTTGTAAAATCCAGCGATAATGTGACTGGACAAATCCATCTATTTGCTCATTAGAAACAAAAAAGGGAGCTCTTACAACAACATTTCCTCCCTCTTTCACATAAAGTGCCGTACTTTTACGTTTACAGCGAATAATCTGATATACGATACTTTGTTTATTCATAATTTCTTTTCTTCTTCATATTACGAATCATATCTTTTGTCTCTTTATCAACTCGATTAGATTCTAATATTTTTTGCATCGCTTTTTGAACAGTCCAGTTATCTAAATGGTTATGATTCAAATATTGAACTGTTTCTTCCCTCATCTTGATAAAAGCAAGAGAAATTGCCCAGGCCAAAGCCATCTTTACGTAATATCCATCATGATGTACAGAATCAAACAATCCAAAAACAGCATGGATATGCTGCGCATCTAAGTAATAATTCATCAGCATAACAACAGCGAATCGCACAGAATATTCCTCAGTAGATTTTAAATAATGCACAATAAAAAAGTAAGCTTCTTCTTGATGGCGTGCAACTATTTTCATATCCCCACAAAAAGCGTCTACCAAAGCCCAGTTAGACAATTTAGGCACATAATAAGTAATATATCTCAATACTTCCGAAAACTCAATTTTGGGGCTTACAGAGGCGATTACCATACCTTGCAGCATAATTTCTTCATGACTGTCATCTTTGGCAACTTTCAAATAAGATTTCCAATCTCCTTTGGCAATATCTTTTGCCAACTTACGTAAAACAGGCATACGAATTCCCAGTATCGGATGATCACACGGAATGATTTTTTCATTAAATTTACGATATTCCTCTTCTGCAATTTGCAGCAAGTGATTTTTAAAATCTTGGTAATTTTCTTTACTCCAATGGTCGTTTTTCCAATTCATAGGGATTCGTCCCTCCTTTTTCTCAATTATATACGTTTTTTTCTAATTTGACAATAAAATATGCCGAAAACTGCCATAGCAGATTTTGGATATCTCTATTGGATATTAAAAATGAACATAAAAAAACAGGAAGCATATGCTTCCTGTCGAAAATTGTTATGCGCTCTCGTTTTCTTGAGCATCTCTAACTTTTTTCTTTTTAATCAATTTCATACGTGAGAATTCTTCTCTTTCCTTTTCTTCCAATGCCTCAGTAATAAATTTCACTTCAGATTTGAAACGAGGAATCATAATATTCTTAAGCGCGTTCGCACGTCTGGTTGTTTGCTTAATTGCAACAGACAAACGGAACACACTATTTTCAATCTCAGCTAATTCCGCAGTTAGTTTTTTCACTTCAGTAAATTTTACCAAAGCGTCATCTAGCGGTGCATTACTGGAAATAAGGCCGAAAGGAATTCCACCTATTTCAGAATCTTCTAGAGCAACCATTGGAAGCTCTACACCCATAACACTTCTGTATGCAACATTCAAATTATCATCGAATGGTACTGTGCTTGCAAGTTCGCCTGTATTGCCTAATGTAATGTTAGCCATTTCAAGCGCCTCATAAGCCACTTCATAAGTAGTGTCGATTCTATCTTGAACTTCGGCAGCTTTTGAGAGTAAAGACATAATCTCACGAACAAGTACGTTACGCTTACGGTCCAGAATCTCAAAACCTTTTTTGGAAAGTTTCAAAGATTTCTTTGTGGCAAGCAACTGACTTTTGGTTGGTACGACTTGGTTACTCAATATAGCTCACCTCATTCATCAGAGTTAAAAACTCCACACTTATTTGCAAAGACCTTCAATATAGTATTTATCCAGAAGTTCTTCTTGTACACGGTCTAATTCAACACGTGGTAAAGTGGAAAGCAATTCCCAACCCAGATCGAGGCTTTGTTCTATTGTACGGTTTTCGTTGAATCCCTGTGTAATAAAACGAGATTCAAACAATTTACCGAATTCAATATATCTCTTATCAGAAGTAGCCAATTCTTCTTCACCGATAACAGATGCCAAAGAACGAGCTTCCATTGTTTTTGCATAAGCTGCAAACAATTGGTCTGACAGACCTTTATGGTCATCACGAGTAAACTCTGCACCAATACCGTCTTTCATCAAACGGGATAGAGATGGCAGAATACCAACTGGTGGATAAATGCCGCTACCATCCAAAGAACGGTCCAAAGAAATTTGGCCTTCTGTAATGTAACCTGTAAGGTCAGGTACAGGGTGAGTAACGTCATCGTTAGGCATGGTCAAAATTGGTAACTGAGTAATGGTACCTTTTTTGCCATGAACCATACCAGCACGTTCATATAGAGAAGCCAAGTCGGAATATAGGTAACCTGGGTAACCTTTTCTACCAGGAATTTCACCTTTAGAGGAACTAAATTCACGAAGAGCTTCAGCATAAGCTGTCATATCTGTCATAATAACAAGCACGTGCATGTCTTTTTCATATGCCAAATATTCAGCTGTTGTTAGTGCGCAGCGTGGTGTTAGTGTTCTTTCAATGATTGGGTCATCAGCCAAATTTAAGAACATAACAACCTTCTGCAAAACACCGGATTCGTCAAATGAACGGCGGAAGTAGTCCGCAACGTCATTTTTAACACCCATCGCAGCAAATACGATTGCAAATTTGCCTTCGCCCTCTGCATCAGTAATATTAGCTTGGCGGGCAATTTGAACAGCCAGCTCATTATGCTGCATACCGGAACCTGAGAAGATAGGCAATTTTTGACCACGAATTAGTGTCATTAGAGTGTCAATAGAAGAAATACCAGTGTGAATGTAGTTTCTTGGATATACACGGGATACTGGGTTAATTGGTGCACCGTTGATATTCATTCTTTGTTCAGGATAAATTTCACCGAGTCCATCAATTGGGTCACCAGCACCGTTAAAAACACGTCCTAGCATTTCTGGCGAAAGCGGCATCTCCATTGCACGGCCACGTAGTCTTGTGCGGGTATTATCTAGAGAAATCTCACGAGATCCTTCGAAAACCTGGATAACAACACGTTTGCCATCCATTTGCACAATTCTACCTTGACGCATGGAACCATCATCGAGGCGAATGTCAACTGTTTCTTCATAGAAAGCATTTTCAACATTATCGATAACGATTAGAGAGCCGTTAATTTCTTTTACGCCAATATAATCAAGAATCATATTATAACCGCCTTCTCCGTGCGACTATAGACTAGAGTAATTCTTATCACCTTCGCACGGGAAATGATAAGAATTTTATCGGCGTCAATCTTATGCGTTAAGAACACCAGCAATTGTACGATCGATATCGTCAATAATGTTATCAAACATTTCAAGTTTATTGTTAGGTACTTCGTATTTCATCTTAATAATTCTTTCATACAAACCAGTTGACAGCAAATCATCCAATGGAACGTTTGCAGCAACAATTTGTTTACTCTTATTGTAAAGATGAACGATTACCTTCATCATATCGCGCTGTTTTTCAATTGGTACATAAGTATCATCCGGATGGAAAGCGTTTTGTTGTAAGAAGCCAATTCGAATAACTCTAGCAATTTGAATGACTAATTTTTGGTCGTCAGGCAAAACGTCTGCACCAACCAATTTAACAATTTCCATCAATTTGTTTTCTTCTTGCAGAAGATTATTGATTACACTGCGGTATTCAAGATATTCTTCGCCAAGATGCTCGATGTACCAAGGTTCCAAGTCATTTAGATACTCTGTATAACTAGCCATCCAGTCAATCGCTGGGAAGTGTCTAGCATATGCAAGAGATTTATCCAACGCCCAGAAGCAACGGGTAAAACGCATGGTATTTTGTGTAACAGGTTCAGAGAAGTCACCGCCGGCAGGAGAAATCGCTCCGATAACAGAGATAGAACCTTCTGTGCCGTTTAAGTTATGTACATAACCTGCGCGCTCATAGAACTCTGCAAGACGAGATGGCAAGTATGCTGGGAAACCTTCCTCAGCAGGCATCTCTTCCAAACGACCGGAAATCTCACGAAGAGCTTCCGCCCAACGGGAAGTAGAGTCAGCCATCATAGCTACGTGATAACCCATGTCACGATAGTACTCAGCAAGTGTAATACCTGTGTAAATAGAAGCTTCACGAGCCGCAACAGGCATGTTGGATGTATTCGCAATCAACACAGTACGGTCAGTTAGCAATCTATTTGTTCTTGGGTCAATCAACTCAGCAAACTCTTCCAATACCTGAGTCATCTCGTTACCACGCTCACCGCAGCCAACATAAATAATAATGTCAGCATCACACCATTTTGCAAGTTGGTGCTGTGTCATTGTTTTACCGGAACCGAAAGCACCCGGAATACAAGCAGTACCACCTTTGGTGATTGGGAATAAAGCGTCTTGAATTCTTTGTCCTGTAATTAGCGGTACAGTTGAAGTTGTACGTTTGGAAACAGGACGTGCATTTCTGATAGGCCATCTTTGGCAAAGAGTAAGCTCGTGCTTTTTGCCGTTTGCATCTTCTACCTCAACAACCGTATCATGTACTTTGTACTGTCCGTTAGGCATAACCTTAGTAACAGTAGCTGTTGGAATTAAAGGTGTTAACATACATTTATGCAAAACTGAAAGTGTTTCAGGCACTTCAGCATAAACGTCACCGCTTTTTAGAGTGTCGCCTACTTGCACTTTTAATGTAACATCCCATAGTTTTTCTTCATCCAAAGCAGAAGCGGTACTACCACGATTGATAAAAGTTCCGCTTTCTTTCGCAATCTCTTTCAATGGTCTTTCGATACCATCGAAGATGTTGCTCATAATGCCAGGACCTAATGTAACATTCATTGGACTGCCAGTACCGTAGATTGGCTCTCCGAGTGTTAGCCCGGTAGTCTCTTCATAAACCTGGATTGTAGTAAATTTGTCATTAATACCGATAATCTCACCAACGAGACGCTCGTGTCCAACAAATACCATTTCCATCATAGAGAAGCTGCGAGCATTTTTTACGGTAACAACCGGTCCATTAATGCCGTATATAACATTCTGATTTTCCATCAAACTCATCTCCATTATAAATGGGTATTTCCGGCTCAGACCACAGCCATTCCCGAATTTTCTTCAAACCATCCACGTTTACTTGCAAGAATGGAATCAAGTGTTTCATCCGCGGCTAAACGCATTGCTACGTTTTCAGCGCGAAGTCCACCAATTTTAATCTTATCATCTACTGCAATTGTTACAGTATCGCCAAAAGCTTTCTCAATTTGTGCTTTGTATTTTTCATCGCCAGATTTTACGTATACTACGGTACCTGGTTCAGTTAATACTTTTGCAATGTTAGCAGCATAACGCTCCATTAAAGATGCATATTCTGCTTTTTGTGTATACTCAATCAAAGCTTTTTCAGCTCTCTCGAATACTTTTTCAGAAATTTCTTGGCGTTTAGTAAGCAATTCTCTGCGAGAATCCATCTCACGATGGGACATTTCACGCATAATGCGATCACGCATTTCCGCCAACTCTTTAACCAAAAGACGATCTGCCTCAATTTTAGCATTGTTAGCTGTTTCTTCCAGCTCTCTTGCTTGATAGTCAGCGATATCTTTCAAGATTTTCTCACGTTGTGATTCAGCATAGTGATTAATGGCGGAGTTGAATTTGCTCAATTTATCGACATTTGAAGCCATATTAACCCCCGTTCCGCCGCAATAGCGGCCAAGCTGCAAAATAGAAACTAAATCTTAATCCCGATAGCCTCGCGGACATAACGGGTAATAGAATCTTTGGCGCGACCGTTGCCGCCCCTTTCAGGAATTTCCACAATAAGCGGACGCTTGCGGTTTAGTTTAAGGTCATAAACAAATTCTGAACACATAGCCACAACGCCTTCTGTTAATAATACAACAGCAATCTCGCCTGGATTGTTCATTGCCTCGTTTATAGCCTTTTGTGCGAGTTCAGGTTCTTTGACTAAAACACCGTCAACACCTGCTAAACGCATACCAACCAGGGTGTCCTCATTATCGCTTACAAGGTGAAAGCGCATGTGATGCCACCTGCTTTCTTAAAATTAAGCAACTTTGTTCAAGATCAAGATGGAGATAAGCAAACCGTAAAGAGCGATACCTTCACCAAGAGCAACGAAAATCAAAGCTTTACCGAATACTTTTGGATCTTCAGAAGTTGCACCGATAGCAGCTGGAGCAGCAGCAGCAACAGCGATACCACCACCGATACCGGAGATAGCTGTTACGAAGCCAGCAGCTAGTAGACCCATACCATTTTGGAAGTTTTTGTCTTGTGTGTCAGCAGCAGTTGCTTCTTCGGAAGCTGCAGCTGTTGTTGCTGGAGTTGCATCTTCAGCAGCTGTTGTAGCGGAAGCTACCATTGGGATTGCGAATGTCAATACTGCAACTGCAGCAAATGCGATAACTTGAGATTTAAATGCTGTTTTAGCTTTCTTTCCTTTTTTAACAGCTCTGATTGCGAAAAATACGGAAGCAATAATAGCGATAAGTGGCAAAGCAATTAATACGTAAGTCATAATATTTCCTCCAAAACTTAACAATTAAAATTTTTAAAGTTTTTTAGTATTTTTTGTTTTTTATTAGTATCACTGCAATAATTATTCCGCAGCTTTTACTGTAACTGGTTCGAACTTGCGGCCGCTGCCTTCATAGTAACGGCTAAACAGTTCGTAGTATTGAAGTCTAAGAACCTGAATACATACAAGTAGACATTCTAGGCAAGTTACAATAATATTACCGATAATTACGATAATAATGTAAACTGGCATCATGCCTGCCGCCATGTCTGCAAGTGTAAATACAACCAGCATCATACCGGCGTGAACAAGAACGAATGCACCTACACGAAGGAAAGACATGGTGTGTGCCAAGTATTCGATGAACATAACAATGATTTCAAAGAAACTTTGCATAAAGTAGTCGCCCCAGCTTGCAGGCTTCCAAGGTTTACCTTCACATAGAGGGCCAAGAATACCTTTCAGTAAAATTGCAATTAATGGTAGGAATACTAATATTACCAACCAAACCCAAATGTTAACGCTTCCACCGAAGGTAGCAATTGGCCAACCTAAGAATGCAGTTAAACCAAAACCAATAATACCAATGTAAAGCATTAGGCTGGCAAGACCGCTTTCACCGAACAGTGCATGCTCTAAGTGACCTTGTTTGATATTAGAAACAATACCAATACCCATAGCGATCATAATCAACAAAGCACCAAAGCCAATGGTTGCATAAATAACCAATTGAGAAGTTGCACCGTCCATTACATGGATTGGTTTTCCATGAGAACCCGCAATTCCCATTGCTTCGTACATCGGGTTGAGCCATTCTTCAAAACCAAAGACCGAACCGTAGACCAGTCCGAAAAATGCGGATGAAATACCGCAAGGAATCAAGATTTTACCAATGGCCATTTTCTTCAGTTTCCACATTAGGAAACCAACAATTGCGATACAAGGTCCTTGTCCAAGGTCACCAAACATAATACCAAACAAAATGGTGTATGTAATTGCAACGAATGGAGTTGGATCGAATTCATTGTAGTTAGGCATACCATACATATCAACAAAGAATTCGAATGGTCTGAAAATACCAGCATTTTTAATTTTTGTTGGTGGATTGTGCTTTTTCGCTTCCTGACCGCCTTTGAAGGAAACTTCCATCAAATTCAGTTTGCTTAGTTCAGCTTTTAATGCACTTTCCGCTTTTGCAGGAATCCAACCTACAACAACAAAGTTGTCATCGTATCTTGCTGCATTGCGGCAGATAGATGTAAAGTAAACATTTTTCTCAGTCAGAAGAGAAAATACTTGTTGTAGTTTTGTACCTTCCTGTCTCCAAAGAGATTCAATTTTAGATTCAATCTCTTTTACAAGGGCAACTTCGGCGTCACGCTTTGCACGAACATCTGCCACAATTGCTTCAGGGGAACCCTTTAGCTCGTTTAGCTCTACTCTCTCAAACTTTAAGCTTGAGAAAATGCGGTCAACAGATGATGCTGCAGTGATTGGTGTAAAATATACACCCCACTGATACTTATCGTCAGTTGTGCATGGAGTAAAGATAACGTCCGGATTGTCTTTGTAGACAGCCAGTTTCTCTACATTTTCTTTTGGCAATGCACCAAAACGAACCTGAACAAACTCACAAGAATTTACTTCATCCAAATTGAGATTCAGTCCTACAAAGTGACCCATATCATCAATTACGGATGTGTACTCTTTAATTTTGTCTTCGGCTTCTTTCTTTTCTTTTTCCCATTCATCGATTTGAGCAGCAATTTCTTTTGCATAAGAAATCATTGCGTCATTATCCATATGAATGTTCTTTGTCTCTTTGGTGTCTAAAAGAGTCAAAGTTTTGTTTGCCTTGACAATAGCATCGTTGAGTTGTTGCAATGGCTCTGCATATGGATTGTCTTCATTGTAAGCAGTGAAATCCGGAGTGTCTGCATAGAAATTCATAGCATTATCTGAATGGAATACATTTGATTGACCACAGATTGTTGCTACTTTATCCAGCTCAGACAGCTTGCCGATAATGCTTACTTCTTTCAGCTTTACAACAGCCAATTACTCGACACTTCCTTTCATTGAAAATTGACGATGGTAAGTAATTTTGCTATTTTGCTTGGTGCAAGATGGTATCTGATGCCTTCCAAAATGGTGATGATATCATATACTTCAGCTTGCTTTACAAAGATATAGGATAACAAAACTACGGAAGGGTGTGTGGAAAAATGAATGTGGTGGTTTGCGGTATCATATTGAACACGCAAAGGAATATCATCTTCAAACCCTTCTGTACCCTTTAGATAGCGTTTACCAACGGATGTTTGCGCCATGATAGCGTGAACTTCTTCTTCATCTTTGGCCTCAATCATCGCATCGATAAAGTGCTTTCTAATGGTAGTAAACGGCAACAGCGCATCGCGAATTGCCTCCGGCGGCGCTTTGTAGAATGTTTTCATTCTGACAATGCGCACATAGTTATCCAAATCCAGGTAGGAATTGAAAATATCTCGGAGTTGTTTTGCAGCTCCACCCTTGTAATTCTTCTTAATCATTGTGAAAACAGTGTTATAGAGGAATGTGTAAAGGGCATTTTCAATCTTGGTGTAGTCGAGCAGTTTACCCGGCTCCGGTTTAAAAGGAGCGATTACTTTTGCGTATGGGGTGTTACCCAACGCTCTGAGCAAGTCGTCATATGTTTTGATTTGGCTAAGAGCATCCAAATCGATTCCTGTTTTCTTCTGCAAAAATTCAGGCATGTAGTTTACATAACCGTCATCTTTACCAGAGTTTAACAGAATTAAACTATGCATGACTTGTTCAATCTCACTACGCATGATTAAATAGTCTGAAAAACGTTCTCCAACCGACGCTCCATACCTACCAAGATCGGAGCAGTCGTCAAAGATTTTTTGCTTTAACAAAACCTCAAGTTCACTACGGGAAACTTCGTTCTCGTTGATTCCTGCAAGGAGTTTGTTATAGCTTGTGCGGTTTTTGAGGTAGTAGGCAACATCATGAACAGTTTTACAATTTAGGAGATCCATAAAATTGTTGTTTGTCAGACGTTTACCGTGCATACCTCTCGCTTTTGCTGAAACAGCATTGGAAGAAAGACTGGCAAGCATGCAATCACTCCCCTATCACTTGTGCAACGATGTTATTAACCCATTCGTCACCCTTTTTGCTGTAAAGCTCGTCCAGTTCTCGTGATAGATCTGCATGTTTTTTCGCAACAATCTCCCACTCTTTTTCAGCGGCAGCGCGTTCCTGGGATTCACTAGAAGGAATAGCCTCTCTAGCTTTTGCAAGGTACTCAGCGCGTAGTTCAACGCGTTTTTGAGCAATTTCCTTTTCAGAGTTTAGTCTGTCCTGTTCAACAGCGGCAGTAATCTCTCTGGCTTTACGGTCCATATCAACTATTTGTTTGACTATGTCCTGCACTTTGACCGCACCTCCTTTTAAATGCAACAAATTTGAGCTTTGCTTGAGCTTGATACAAATATATTATAACGAGCCAAATGCCAATTCACAACACATTAAATCAACAAAAATTCCATACGGAATTATAACATTGTTTCTAAAAAGCATTGCTTTACACCGCACCTTATTTTGTTCACTTAACTAGCAATACTTATTTGATATAAATATATACTATCTCTTATGTTAAAATGACAAAATCACATATGTAATAAAAGACAATTACAAGCGGTACAGAAAAAGCAAGTTTTTATCCGCAAAGATATAAAACCAATATAAAACATTCATTCATTTGATGTCCTGCAAACCAACACCTCTCGTATAATATGTAATGTATGTCGCATGCAAAACTATTAATACCAATTAAACTGATTATTAACAGACTTTGCATAAATGTGAGGCGTATATTGTTTAAGTTGCTATGTAGAGCTCTAAAATGAAACCTCTGAATTTGTGAATAGCAACAAATAACACCATTTTGCCGCACTCTTGACAATACTCATTAAATATAACAAATAACAACCGCAAAATCAAGCCTATTTTTAACCATAATCGCATATTAAACCTAAATAATTCATACTTTATTGCATTGACAAATTGTAAATACTATGTTGTATGAAAAAACATGTGAAAAATTTTAGTTAAAATGTACAGAACTTAACTTTGCGGTCGAAATTTAGCAAAAAAGAAATTAGTTTTTTAAACTTTGCAGCGGAGCAGGAATTCTGCCGCCGCGATTAATAAAGGTACTTGGAGAATTTCGGTTTACTTCCATAATTGGTCCTTTGCCCAGTAAGCCGCCAAAATCCAATTCTTCTCCTGCTTTTTTACCAATTGCAGGAATCAAACGAACAGCAGTTGTTTTACTGTTCACCATACCAATAGCAGCCTCATCTGCAATAATACCGGAAATAATATCAGCGGTTGTGTCTCCTGGAATTACAATCATGTCCAGTCCAACGGAACATACAGCTGTCATTGCTTCCAGCTTATTTAATGTAAGAGCGCCTGCTCTTGCAGCATGAATCATGCCCGCATCTTCAGATACTGGAATAAATGCGCCAGACAAACCTCCAACATGAGAGGAAGCCATGACACCGCCTTTTTTTACGGCATCATTTAACAACGCAAGCGCTGCTGTGGTGCCATGTGCGCCACAATTTTCAAGACCCATCTCTTCCAGAATGTAAGCAACGGAATCGCCCACAGCAGGAGTAGGAGCCAAAGATAAATCTATAATACCAAACGGTACGCACAATCTGCGGGAAGCTTCTTGTGCTACCAATTGTCCGGTACGTGTAATTTTAAATGCAGTTTTCTTTACGATATTTGCAATCTCGGTAATATCACAATCACCTGCCTGTGCAACAGCTGCGCGCACTACCCCCGGACCGGAAACGCCGACATTAATAACGCAGTCCGGTTCTCCAGGACCATGAAATGCGCCTGCCATAAATGGGTTATCTTCCGGAGCATTACAGAACACTACCAATTTTGCAGCACCAATACAGTCTCTGTCGGCCGTCAGTTCTGCTGCCTTACGTACCACTTTACCCATTTTGGCAACAGCATCCATGTTAATACCTGCTTTTGTAGAACCGATATTAACAGAGGAACAAACAAAATCCGTTTCAGCCAAAGCCTGCGGAATACTGGAAATCAATGCATAATCGCCTGCACTGAAGCCTTTATGTACCAAAGCGGAATATCCGCCGATAAAGTTAACGCCGACTTCTTTTGCGGCTTTATCCAAAGCATGTGCAAAATAAATTGGGCTTTTTCCATTGCACGCGCCTGCCAACATAGCAATCGGAGAAACCGCGATTCTTTTATTAATAATCGGAATCCCATATTCTTTGGAGATATCTTCACCCGTTTTCACCAAGTCTTTGGCATAGCGGCAAATTTTATCATAAACTTTTGTACAAGCTGTTTGGATATTAGAATCAATACAATCCAACAAAGAGATACCCATTGTAATGGTGCGTACATCCAAATGTTCGTTGTCTATCATATTGATGGTTTCTAATATGTCACGTGAATTAACCATACTTCAAATCCTTTCCTATTGCGATAAAAGAAGCTTACCTATGATAACAAATTAAATACGGTGCATAGAATTGAAAATATCTTCGTGCATTACGTGTACTTTCAATCCCATATCATCTCCGATTTTCTTTAAGCTGTCTACCAATTCATCAAACGGAATTTTTGATTTTGAAATATCCACCATCATAATCATTGCGAACAAATCCTGTAAAATAGATTGTGTTACTTCAATGACATTCACATCCACTTCTGCACATTTTGCAGAAACTTTTGCCAAAATACCAACCATATCTTTGCCTAATACTGTAATAACAGCACGCATAAACAATACCTCCAAAAATATTTCATAAGTTATTCATAATTATGAAGGAGAATCCCTATTCTGTCAAGATAAAAACCCGAAATCTCTTTCTATTTCGACGGAATAATTCGACAAAACCGTAAAAATATTGTTAGGAAAATAACGATTGCTTTTTTTCATTTTTATCTACAAAAAAAGTATGGTATGTGGTATGATAGAAAATAACCATATATTCTAATAAAAAAATGATAAGATTCTCCAATGAAAGGAATGATATATGATGAAATATACTACCATTTCTGATTCACACGTACATAGCTGCTTTTCCCATGACGGAAATGACCCTGTCATGATGCTATGCGATTATGCCGTGAAAATGGGATTATATGCACTGACTATCACAGACCATTGTGAATGTAATATGTATGAAGAAAGAAATTATGCAAAAGCTATCAAAGATTCTTTCGTGGAGACCAAGCGAGCGGCGGCCGCGTTAAACGGCAAGCTGCATTTATATAAAGGAATTGAACTTGGACAGGCAACGCAAAATTTACAGGCTGCCGAATCGATTTTGTCAGAATGTGATTTTGATTTTGTACTTGGCTCTCTCCACAATATTCGTGGTCTGGAAGATTTTTACCTGCTGGATTACAATAAACTGGATATACACGATTTGCTCTGTACGTATTTCGATGAAATTATGGAATTGATTGCATGGGGCAAATTCGATTCTTTGACACATTTAACGTATCCGTTACGTTATATTGTCGGCGAACAACACAGAGAAGTCAGCTATGAAGTTTACAAAGACCGTGTAGATGACATTTTAAAAGCCTTAATTGAACAAAACAAAGCGCTGGAATTAAATACATCCGGCCTGAGACAGGCAATTGGCAAAACAATGCCTTGCCCAACCGTAATTAAGCGGTTCAAAGAACTAGGCGGTAAATATCTTACCATTGGTTCGGACGCCCATAGATGGGCAGATGTCGGCTCCGGCGTAGAAGACGGGTATCAAATCGCTCAAAATGCCGGTTTTGACCACATTACTATCTTTGTAAATCGCGAACCTGTATTATTACCATTGGAATAACAGATATTATGTTTTACATAAATAAAGGAGTGTCATTATGGATTTATTAAGCCTATTAAACGAAAACGCACGTCTTACCAATGCTCAACTGGCAGTGATGCTGGGAAAAACAGAAGAAGAAGTGGAAAAAGAAATTGCAGATTACCAACAAAAGGGTATTATCAAAGGATATAAAGCGCTGATTAACTGGGAAAAAGTAGACCACCATAAAACAACCGCTTTAATTGAATTAAAAGTACAGCCCAAAAAAGAAAGCGGCTTTGACGAAATTGCAAAAAAAATTATGCAGTTCAGTAAAGTGGAAAGCGTGTACCTTATGTCAGGAGGCTTCGATTTGGCTGTTATGGTACATGGAGACAGCATTCAGGATATTGCCATGTTTGTTGCAAAAAGACTTTCTCCATTGGATTCGGTTCTTTCCACAGCAACTCATTTTATCCTGACACGTTATAAAGAAGGAGACGTTATTTTAACATCTCCAAAAGAAGAAGATCGGAGGAATCTACTGTAATGATTGACTATGAATCTTTACTGAATCATGAAATAAAAGCAGTAAAACCTTCCGGCATTCGTAAATTTTTTGATATTGCAAATGAAATGGATGATGTCATTTCTCTCAGCATCGGAGAGCCTGACTTTTCTACTCCCTGGCATGTTCGTCAAGAAGCAATTGATACTTTGCAGCAAGGCAAAACATGGTATTCTCCAAACCGCGGTTTTTTTGAACTGCGCCAGGAAATTTGTAAATGGGTCGAGAGAAAATATCATGTAACTTATCACCCTGAAAGCGAAGTGCTTGTTACCGTGGGCGGCTCAGAAGCCATTGACCTCTGTATTCGCACTTTAATTAATCCCGGAGATGAAGTATTAATCCCTGAACCAAGCTTTGTATGTTACGTTCCTATGACAGAAATGGCAAAAGGCGTTCCTGTTACCATAGAAACAAAAATGGAAGATAACTTCCGCTTAACAGCAAAAGCATTGCGGGAAAAAATTACGCCGAAAACCAAACTGTTGATTTTGCCCTTCCCGAACAACCCAACAGGTGCTGTTATGCGCCGCGAACATTTGGAAGAAATTGCAGAAGTGGTACGTGAGCACAACTTGTTGGTACTTTCAGACGAAATCTACGGCGAGTTAACCTACGGCAAAGAAAGCCATGTTTGCTTTGCCGAAATTGAAGGTATGAGAGAACGCACCGTTGTTGTAAACGGATTCTCCAAAACGTACGCTATGACCGGCTGGAGACTTGGATATGCGGTTGGCCCTCATGAAATTATTGACCCTATGACAAAACTGCACCAATATGCAATTATGAGTTCTCCAACCATGGCACAATACGCTGCAACAGAAGCTTTGAAAAACGGCGATGATGATATTGCATATATGCGCAATCAATATGATGCACGCCGCAGATTAATTGTGGACTCTTTTAACGCAATGGGTCTTACTTGCTTTGAACCGGAAGGCGCTTTCTATGTGTTCCCATGTATCAAAAGCACAGGTCTTACATCGGAACAATTTGCAGAAGAACTGCTTAGAAAAGAACACGTTGCGGTTGTTCCCGGAAATGCATTTGGGGACTGTGGAGAAGGTTTCCTTCGTGTTTCTTATTCTTATTCGTTAAATCATATTACTGAGGCGCTCAGCCGCATTCAACGTTTCTTGAAGGAACGCGGCAGCAATTAGCCTTGCCAGCTTCACCGCAAGGTGAAGCTTTTTTATTTTTCTTACTGACAGGAGCTATCAAATGGAACAAGTATATTTAGCACCATGCACGGAGTATCAATATGAACCGCTAAAACAAGCTGTGGATGATATATTCGACCATCTTGCACTAAATCGTTTTCTGTTTCAAGGTGCAAATGTTGTCATAAAACCGAATTTATTAATGAAATGCAATCCCGATACCGCTATTATTACACATCCATTATTGGTGGCTGCAGTAGGTACGAAAGTAAAAGAACTTGGCGGTAAAGTTACCATTGCCGAAAGTTCCGGAGGCCGATATACTCCATCAACGGTAAAAAATATTTATCAGGCTTGCGGATATACAAATATGGCGCAGCAATATGGTTTCCTGCTCAATACGGATTGTTCTTATCGTTCGTTGAAAGCACCGAACGCAATTCGTTGCAAAGAATTTCAGGTCATCTCCCCTATTTTGGATGCGGACATCATCATTGACATCGGAAAATTAAAAACCCACTGTATGACTGGAATGTCAGGTGCCGTTAAAAATATGTTTGGCGTTGTTCCCGGACTGATGAAACCGGAACTGCACTGCCGATTTCCTGACAAAAAAGAATTCAGCGAAATGCTGGTAGATTTATGCGAGGCCGTACGTCCGCATATTGCGATTATGGACGCTGTTATGGGTATGGAAGGCAACGGCCCTTCCGGCGGAAAACCAAGGTTTATCGGAACCTTAACCGGCGGAATCAATCCTTATGCGGTAGATATGGTCTGCGCCTCTATGATTTCGTTAAAACCTTCAGACATTTTTATGCTTGCTTCTGCTATGGAACGCGGCCTTTGTCCAAAAACTGTAGAAGAAATAGAAATTCTGGGTTTACCATTAAGCGATACTGTTATCTCTGATTTCCTGCCGCCCCAATCGAAATCAAGCGATTTTATTCAATATTTGCCTTCTTTTTTGAGACCACTGGCGGCAAAAATCGCCACACCTGTACCTAAAATTCGCACCGGCAAATGTATTGGCTGCGGTAAATGTGCTGAAAGTTGTCCTCAACATACCATTGAAATCAAGCATAAAAAAGCTTATATTATATATGACAATTGTATTCGCTGCTATTGCTGTCACGAAATGTGTCCGGAACACATTATAGATATTAAACGGCTTGCATTATTTAATTTATAACAGGAGGTGGATTATGTCATTTCCCCAAACCCTTACGTTGAAAGCATTTGCCAAAATTAATTTATCATTGGATATTACGGGAATACTGGAAAATGGATATCATCAATTGGAAATGATTATGCAATCCGTATCGTTGCACGATAAAGTAACCATTACAACTTCAGATGCATCACAAGGAATTTCTCTTTCTTGTTCTGTACCTTCTCTTTGTCCAAATGAACAAAATACCGCTTATAAAGCTGCAAATTTATTTTTTAAACATTGCGAAATCCGTCCTGCTGTTTCCATTCATATTGAAAAACAGATTCCCAGTCAGGCAGGTTTGGCCGGAGGAAGCGCGGATGCAGCCGCTGTACTGCATGGATTAAATCAGCTGTTTCAAACCAATTTGACACAGAAGCAACTATGTGAAATCGGCGTACAAATCGGTGCGGATGTTCCATTTTGTATTTGCGGCGGTACTATGCTTGCCACCGGAATTGGCGAGAATCTCTCACCGCTTCCTGCCCTTCCACCCTGTTATATTGTCATTTGCAAGCCGTCCGTTTCGGTCAGCACACAAGAAGCATACCAAAAAGCAGATAACTGCATTATCTTGCACCGTCCCGATACGCAAATCTTATGTAATGCATTGAAAGAACAGAATTTGTCCGCTGTCTCTCAAAACATGAAAAACGTATTCCAAGAAGCTATGGCCCTTGAAGATGTTCATATAATTACAGAGCTTATGATACAAAACAATGCGCTTGGCGCTTGTATGAGTGGCAGCGGTTCCGCAGTATTCGGAATTTTTGAAACAGAACAGAAGGCGCTTTTTTGTTCTAATATCCTAAAACAAACATTCCATCATGTATTTATTTGCAAACCTACTAAACATGGCGTTGAAAGTCAATCATAGAAGGAGAACATATAAAAATATGAAAATGAAAACCAAACGTATAATTTCTATCTTTGTTGTGATGATATGTATGGTTATCTTTACTGTACCGACAATGGCAATGCAAATTTTTGTAAAAACTTTGACAGGCAAACATATTACATTGGAGGTAGAACCAACGGACAGAATTGAAGATGTAAAAGCAAAAATTCAAGAGAAAGAAGGCATTCCTCCTGACCAGCAAAAATTGATTTTTGCCGGAAAACAATTGGAAGACGGAAATACACTTCAAGATTACAGCATCCAAAAAGACAGTACACTGCATCTTGTATTGAAAATAACACATCACTTTTCAGATGAGTGGTCCTATGACGAAACTTATCATTTTCATATCTGTTTGGACGAAAACTGTACCGAGGTCAGTGATTCCGCTTCTCATGTTATGACTGATTCCATCATTTCGCCAACACACTTTGAACAAGGATTTACAGAACATACCTGTACTATATGTGATTACAGCTACACAGACAGTATCACGGAAGTTGTCCCTCATGCGTTTGGAACATGGCAGATACACGATTCTCAAACACATTACAAGACCTGTGATTGTGGAGAAACCATTACAGAAAATCATAGTTGGGATGAAGGCAGTATTACAACGGAACCAACGATTGATTCTGAAGGCATCAAAACCTTTACCTGCACACAGTGCGGGGCAATTGATACACAAACACTCGAATCTCTTTCCATTCCAGAAAACAAAAGTGAGGAAAAAACTCCTTCTTTGGAAAGTCCCAAAACAGGTGAAACCCGCAATGCCAATATTATCATTGTTATGTGCACCGCTTCCGTTGTGCTATGTTTCCTTGTTGTGATAAAAAAATCTATCAAAAAAATAAAATAAAAAACAAAAAGCCATTCCTTTCAATAGGAGCGGCTTTTTTTATTTTATGTAAACTTGTCTTATAGGATTCATTGAAAAAATTTAAAATTTCGTATATTTTTGTTAAAAAAGAGCACTCTATATTAAGATTTCATTTTTGTCACCCAAGTTTAAAGAAAGGTGTGAGCAAATGTTTATTATAGACTGTATTATGTTAGTTCTGCTAATTATTGGCGGAATTAACTGGGGTTCCATTGGCATCTTCCAATTTGATATTGTTGGCTTCCTGTTTGGAGGACAAGGTGCCATTGTAAGCCGAATTGTATTCTGCTTGGTAGCTATTGCAGCCATCTGGTGTATTTCTTTCTTGTTCAGAGAACATTCTCCTTTGGACAGACCAAAACACCGCGATCATGATACAAAGCATACAGATGTAGGCGTTCCCCACCATCGCTAAAAAAAGCTCCCTACACCAATAATGGTGTAGGGAGCTTTTTCATTAAAGATTTGCATATTGCATTGCTTCTAAAATACTTCTTGTATCGCGCGCAATCACCAATTCTTCATTGGTTGGAATGACATATACATCTACTGTGGAATTCTCTGTTGTAATTTTGCCTTCATTACCGCGGGTCATTTTTTCATTTAAATTAATATCAGGAGTAACACCTAAATATTTTAAGGATTCACACACTCTTTGGCGTACAATGACGTGGTTTTCACCCAAACCTGCTGTAAATACAATGGCATCAACACCATTCATGGCAGCCGCAAATGCACCGATATACTTTACAATTTGGTATACCAGCATTTCCTGCGCCAAAACAGCTCTTGGATTGCCCTCTACTACTGCCTGTGCAACGTCACGAGCATCGCTGGACACACCTGAAACACCCAGCAAACCGGATTTTTTATTTAAAATATTGTCCATTTCTTTTGGCGTTAAATTCTCTTTTTCCATGATGAAGGTTACAACGGAAGGGTCCAGCGTGCCGGAGCGGGTACCCATCATAAAACCATCCAACGGAGTTAAACCCATAGTGGTATCCAAAACATGTCCGTCCTGTACAGCTGTAATGGAAGAGCCGTTACCTAAATGACAGGTAATCAGTTTTAATTTATCAATCGGTTTCCCCATAATTTCCGCACAGCGATGGCTGACATATTTATGAGAAGTTCCATGGAAACCATAGCGGCGTACAGCATATTTCTCATAATATTCATAAGGAATTGCAAATGTATAAGATTTTGGTGGCATTGTGGAATGGAAGGCTGTATCAAATACGGCAACCTGAGGAACCTCTGTACCAAAAACGTCTTGGCATGCACGAATTCCTTGCACATGAGCAGGATTATGTAGCGGTGCCAAAGGATTTAGTGATTCAATGCCTTTTAGTACATCATCTGTAATTAAAACAGATTTACTGAAAATAGAACCACCTTGCACAACACGATGTCCAATGGCAGCAACTTCATTTAAACTTTGAATAACGCCTACTTCGTCGTCAATCAAAGCGTCTTTTACCAATTGGAATGCCTGTGTATGATCTTCCATATCTGTGGTTAGATTTTTCTCTCTTCCGTCAAATGTTTTATGTGAAAAAATACCGTCATTCATTCCGATACGTTCACAAATACCTTTTGCAGCAACGGATTCATTTTCCATATCAATCAATTGATATTTCAGAGAAGAACTACCTGCATTAATGACCAAAATTTTCATTGTTTTTCCCCCTATAGGTTAATTAACTATTGAATCTAAGTCAGGAATCATATACACTATACTATATTATAAACAATAATAAAATTCAAGGATTTTTGATTAAAAAATGACGCAAAATTTTAAAATTTCTGGTATAATTTCCGAATTTAATCCTTATCATCTGGGGCATCAATCACTCATTGTGCAAACTAGACAAGCCGGGGCAACTCATATTGTAGCAATTATGAGTGGAAATTTTGTACAAAGAGGAGAGCCTGCCTGTTTTGATAAATGGGTACGTACAAAAACGGCTTTAAGCGCAGGTGTCGATTTGGTGATTGAACTACCGCTTCCATGGGTTGTTGCAGGCGCAGAAACATTTGCTGCAGGAGGTGTATCCATTGTTAATGCATTGGGGTGTGTTCATCAATTAAGTTTTGGCAGCGAATGCGGCGATATTGAAGCGCTGTCTGCGGTTGCTGACATATTAAGAACAGAACAATTTTCTCAAGCACTACAAGTTGAGCTGCAAAAAGGAGTCACTTTTGCGTCTGCACGCCAGGCGGCTTTGTTGTCTCTTACAAATCAGAAGACCGCTTCTTTATTGGAACATCCAAATAATATTCTTGCCATTGCTTATTGTAACGCATTAAAAGATATCAATTCGACAATTCGTCCATTTACCATAAAAAGAATCGGTGCTTCACATCATGACATTTCACTTCCGCCAAAAAAAATTGCATCTGCCTCCCAAATTCGACGTATGATGGAACAAAATCAGGAGTATGCTACTTATATTCCAAAAGAAACTTATCCATATTTGGCAAGTGCAATTCAAAATAAAACAGCTCCTGCTTCTATACAACGCTTAGAAAGAGCAATTCTGGCAAAATTAAGAACAATGACATTGCAAGAATTTGCAAATTTACCTGACGTTTCCGAAGGGTTGGAGCATAGACTATATAAAGCGGCAAAAACAGCTGTCTCATTAACCGATTTTTATGCATACGTAAAAACAAAACGTTATACGCATGCGCGTATTCGCCGTATTACACTTTGTGCATTTTTAAATATACAGGCAGCTTATACGCAAACGCCTCCTCCATATTTGCATGTGCTGGGTTTTAACCAAAAAGGAAAAGAACTGCTGTCCCTTATAAAACAAACAGCTTCCTTGCCAATCATTACTCAGTACAATCAATTGAGAAAGTTATCACCGTACGCAAAAACACTGTTTGAATTGGAAACAACTGCGACGGATTTATATGGATTATCCACTCCGCAGGTGCAACCCTGTGGCAAAGAATTCACACAAGGTATTGTAACCGCGTTATGCAACGAAAGGTGATTCACTATGACTAATATCAAAGAAATCAACTATGAAAATTATGGTTCTTGCATTTCAATGAGCAATCAGACCATTGAAATGATTGTTACGGTAGAAAAAGGTCCTCGTATTGTATATTTAGGCTTTATCGGCGAAGAAAATGTTTTATTTCAAGACAAAGAGCAAAAACACTTCTTTCTAAACAATGAAATTTCTCAAATATGCGGACAAACAGCGTATCATTATCTATATGGAGGACACCGCTTTTATTTAAGTCCGTCCCATTTGCCGGAAGCACGCTATCCTGACAACGAAGCTGTTGTGTACAGCATGGATGACGACGGCGTTCTTTTCCAAGCTCCCACACAAAAAACTTCAGGTCTTCAATTATCCTATAAAATTATGTTAGGAGAAACAGGTTCTGACTTTATGATTGTGCATACTGCTGCCAATCATTCCGCTGATACACAGCGTGTAGCTTTGTGTACCAGCACTATGGTAAAACCGGGCGGATTTGCTGTACTGCCTCAAAACCAAGGCAATGAATTCTTTGTAGCAGACCGCGTTTATGTATACTGGCCTTTTACAAGACTGCACGACCCACGGTTTGATATGCACAGTGATTTTATGACTGTCCAACAAGACGCATCAATGGATTATCCTTTTAAAATAGGATACAACAATATGCAAGGTTGGATTTCATACGTAAACGGCAATACTGTACTGTCGAAACGATATGTACATGATGCAAAAGCAGTTTACCCTGACAATGATGCTTCCAGCCAAGTTTACTGCAGTAAAGATTTCTTGGAATTAACAGTACAAAGTCCTTTGTATCGCATTGAACCGGAAGATACCGTAAAACATGTGGAAAACTTTTCTTTATTCCACACAACAATTACAGAAAAGCCAAACAATAACGAAGCATATCAAACGTTTCTTGAAACACTGGCATAAAAAAGAAGCTGTCATCTGAAAAGATGACAGCTTCTTTTTTATTGGTTTTCTTGCTCAATCGCAGCAATTTGGTCAATTCTTCTTTGGTGGCGTCCGCCTTCAAATTCTGTGGTTAAAAATATCTTTGTAAACTCGACAGCATCTTTTTCTGTAATGACACGGCCGCCCATGCAAAGGATATTTGCATCGTTATGCTCGCGTGTTGCTTTTGCACAGAATGCATTGGTTACCACAGCCGCACGGATTCCTTTTACTTTATTGGCTGCAATGGAAATGCCGATTCCGGTACCGCAGCAAAGAATGCCTTTTTCCGCCTCTCCGTTTGCAACCGCATGTGCTACTTGCTCTGCAATCGGCGCATAGTCTACAGAATCTTCACTGTAGGTTCCAAAATCATGGTATGCAATATTTTCTTGCTCCAAATAGGCTTTGATTGCTTCTTTCAACAAAAAACCGCCATGGTCTGCTCCCAACGCTATCATGTTGTACCCTCCAACTTCTTTTTTAACTCACGTTCTGCTTGTGGCAACCGTAAATAAACGGGTGCCAATTGTTCTGCTGTTACTGTGCAGTCCTCTTGTTTTAAATGCAGGGCAGCACATTGTGCCACTCCCACTGCACGCTGATATTGTAAATGTTCGGCAACAAGCCGTACCTGCAATGGCTGAAACGCTTCCGATTCATAACATAGTTTTGCACCATCCCCAACCAAATATATGGTTTCATTGGAATATTGTTTTAAAGATTCCGCCAAATCGCTGATTGCAACCGCACAATCGTCACAAATGCGTTCCACTTCAATTCCGTTCACACGAAACAAAGCATGATAAACTTGCTGGCATCTTGCATCCATCACTGCGCATATAATGCCGTTTAACATAGAAAGCGGATACGCCATTGCTTCTAACGTGGATACACCAATGCAAGGCTTATTTTGTGCAAATGCCATTCCTTTTACACATGCCACACCAATGCGCACTCCCGTAAAAGAGCCGGGCCCCGCAGAAACAGCAAATAAATCCATTTCCTCCAAACTTGTTTTTGTTTGGGTTAACACTTGCTGAACCATAGGCATCAGTGTTTGGCTGTGCGTCTGCTTTGTATTGATAAAAAATTCACCCAATACTTTATCATCATCTAAAACAGCTGCCGAAGCCGATACCGCTGAGGAATCCAGCGCCAGTATTTTCATAAGTTGCCTCCCTCTACGGTAAATATCCGTTCATTTTCATGCGCGCCAAGTGCAATTTGAATTTTAATGCAATCCTTTGGCAAAGCTTCTTCTATATGTTCGCTCCATTCTATCACCAAAACAGCGTCTGTTTCCAAATAGTCATAAAAGCCTGTGGAGTACAAATCATCCCAACTCTCCACACGAAACATATCAAAGTGATAGACCGTCAATCTTCCTGTGTATTCATGTACCAAAGCAAAGGTAGGGCTGGATATACCATATTCTATCCCCAATCCTCGTGCCAAACCTCTTGTAAAGGCTGTTTTCCCCATTCCCATTCCGCCATACATGGCAATGACTTCTCCGCCTTTTAACTGTTGTGCCAAACGAAAGCCAAAATCTTCTGTTTCTGCCGGAGAATGGCTCAAAAATTGTGACAAGGGAAAACCTCCTTTCTAATTATATCATTAAAATAACCCGGAAACTACTCCGTTATTATCTACATCAATTTTATTTGCTGCCGGTACTTTTGGCAAACCGGGCATAATCATAATATCACCTGCATACGCAACAACAAATCCGGCGCCATTGGACAGACGCAAATCTTTAATTGTAATTTTAAAGCCTTCCGGACGTCCCAATAAAGTAGGGTCATCTGACAAAGAGTATTGTGTTTTTGCTACACAAACCGGCAAGGTATCTCCTCCCAAAGCAGCAATTGCCTGTAAAGAAGTTTCTGCTTTTTTTGTAAACACAACTTCACTTGCACCATAGATTTCTGTTGCAATGCGGTTGAGTTTCTCTTTGATGGTCAAATCTGTATCGTACAATGGTTGGAAATCAGAACCTTGTTCTGCTGCTTTGCATACTTTTTCAGCAAGTTCAATTCCGCCTTCTCCGCCTTTTGCAAATACTTCGGACAACGCAAACTCCGCATTATGTTCGCGACAATAATCTTCAATGAATTGTAATTCGGCATCACTGTCTGTATGAAAACGATTAATTGCAACTACAACAGGAACACCGTATTTTCTCATATTGTCAATGTGGGCACCAAGATTGACAATTCCTTTTTTCAATGCTTCCAAATTCTCATGAGCCGTTTCTGTTTTGGGAACGCCTCCGTTGTATTTCAATGCACGAGCTGTTGCCACCAAAACAACTGCGCTTGGTTTTAAACCGGCATATCGGCATTTGATGTCAAAAAATTTCTCCGCACCAAGGTCTGAACCAAAGCCTGCTTCTGTAATACAGTAGTCACCCAATTTCAAAGCCAGTTTGGTTGCTCGTACAGAGTTGCATCCGTGCGCAATATTGGCAAAAGGACCGCCGTGCATAATTACAGGGGTACCTTCCAAAGTTTGAACCAAGTTTGGTTTGATCGCTTCTTTCAGCAATACAGCCATAGCTCCGTTGGCATTTAAATCACGAGCATAAATTGGTTTGTTGTCATAAGAATACGCTACCAAAATATTTCCCAAACGTTCTTTTAAATCATCCAAATCCTCTGCAAGACACAAAATAGCCATAACCTCACTGGCAACTGTAATGCAGAATCCATCTTCACGCACAAAACCGTTTGGCTTTCCTCCCAGACCTACTACAACGCTTCTCAAAGCGCGGTCATTCATATCCATGCAACGGGTTACATTGATTCTTCGCGCATCAATTCCCAATACATTGCCTTGCTGAATATGATTGTCCAATAAAGCACACAATAAATTATTGGCAGCAGTAATTGCATGCATATCGCCTGTAAAATGCAAATTAATGTCTTCCATTGGAAGCACCTGTGCATATCCACCGCCTGCTGCGCCGCCTTTTACACCAAATACAGGGCCTAAAGAAGGTTCACGCAGAGCAATGACAGCATTTTTTCCGATCTTATGCATTGCTTGGCCTAAACCGGTCGTAGTGGTTGTTTTACCTTCGCCTGCCGGTGTTGGATTAATAGCGGTAACCAAAATCAATTTACCGTCCTGTTTGTTCTCCAATTTTTGGAACAATTCTTCTGTTAATTTCGCTTTGTACTTACCATATGGTTCGTAGTCATCTTCCGTTAATCCGAGCTTTGACGCAATTTCTCGAATAGGAAGTATGTTTGCCTGTTGGGCAATTTCGATGTCTGTAAGCATGTTATTGTCTCCTTACACAAATATTACTGGGTAAAGTATACCATATTACGAAATTGAAGAAAAGCCCATACTTGAACTTTATGGATAGAAATAATATAATGGATTCATAGTGACAAAAAAGATAGAAATACATATTGATGTATACAAGAAAAATGAGCATGTTTTACCACAAGGAGGTGCATTTTGTCTAAGGTAGGAAACGCATTATTGAATTACTTTAAAAGGGCAGATAAACTGCTCTGGGGTATTATGCTGGTCATCTCCGCATATAGCTTGCTTCTGTTAAAAACAGTACCTACACCGGAGGGAAGCCGAAGTTATTTTTCAGTTCAGTTAGTTTCTATTATCATCGGCTACGTGGGCGCTATTGTATTAACTATCATTGATTATCGTTCCATTGCAAAAGCATGGTATTTTATCGGTGCAATATCCATTATTCTGATTTTATATACCTTATTTTTCGGTCAGGCCGTTACGGGTGATGCCGGTGTAAATGCGCGGGCATGGATTAAACTTCCCGGCGGGCTTACCTTTCAGCCTTCGGAATTGGTGAAAATCGGATTTATGGTTACCTTTGCAAAACATTTGTCTATTGTTAAGGAAAAAGGAAAAATTACTTCTCCGCTGCAAATCTTGTTCCTCTCTATTCACTGTTTGATTCCTGTTGTACTCATCCATTTGCAAGGTGACGACGGTGCGGCAGCTGTATTTATTTTTATGTTCCTGGTTATGATGTTTATTGCAGGTGTACAACTTCGTTATTTTGCAGCTTTATTCGGAAGTTTGATTGTCATTCTTCCTTTGGCATGGCAGTATTTGCTGGCCGATTATCAAAAAAATAGGATTCTGAATATGTTTAATCCGGAATCTGATCCGTTAGGTGCAGGCTTACAGCAAATTCAGGGAAAAATCTCCATTGGTTCGGGAGAATGGTTTGGTCGCGGTTTATTTACCGCCCCGCGTGTACAGCGCAGTGTGGTACCTGTCCAAGAAAGTGACTTTATATTCTCTGTGGCTTCTGAACAGTTGGGCTTTCTTGGTGCAATGGCTATATTGATATTAATTGTTTTATTGCTGCTTCGCACCATGAATGCAGCCAGAAAATCCTGCGATGATTTGGGCACTTATATGTGTTTTGGATTTTTTGCTATGATTGCATTCCAATCTGTTATCAATCTTGGCATGTGTTTGAGCCTTCTCCCTGTTATGGGCGTTACATTGCCGTTCTTCAGTGCCGGGGGCTCCTCCGCTGCCTGTTTGTATTTCGGTTTTGGTCTTGTACAAAATGTATATATGCATAAAAGTGAAAAAGACAGAATTCATTTAAGCACCTCTCGTTCTATTATGAGGCGCGTATAAATATCGTATTTCATTGAGACTGATTCTGATACAAAACTTTTATAGACATAAGGTAAAAATAAAAAGCGCTGCGGTTCATGTAACCGCAGCGCTTTTTCCATGATGTTCAAACGGATAACCTTCCTTGATATTCGCTTCTGATAATCTCATTCATTTCTTCGGGTGTTTCTTTACAGCCGCCTGCCAGCCACATTTTTACGATTGCATTAAATCCACTCTGAAAAAACGTAATATGATATTCAATATGTTTATTATCAAAATATTTTATTGCTTGCTTTGTATCATAATATCGAATTTGATATTGATTATCGTAGCCGAGTTTAAAATAAGTACGGTAAAGCATTTGATTTCCCTGAATATGACGAAACAATTTTAAGTAATCGTTGCTGTTAAATCCTTGTGTTTTTTCTTCCTTATAAAAGAAGATTTACTTCTGTTTCCAAATACTCTCTCACTTTATCCGCAAGGTCGTAAATATCCTCATAGTTGGCATAAAATGTACTTCTGTTCAATTGACAAGCCTTACAAATGTCTGATACGGTGATTTGATGCAACTCTTTTGTTTGCAGCGATTCAATAAACGCTTTCTCAATACGCTCTTTCGACTGACGTCTTCTTCGATTATTTTTTATATTCATATAATCACTCTTTTCATTATCCCAACGGTTCTTCCCAAACTGATGATTGCCTTATATATTTTACCCCTATTATACTATAAATAGATTAATACAACAACTGTTGAGTTAATAAAGATAGGAGGTAATTTCTATGAAAAAAAGTAGTTTTGTAGCAATGATATTAGGCACTGTCAGCGGCATACTATTTGCGCTTGGCATGTGCATGACTCTCATTTCCGAATGGGATGCTTTTCTGCAAGGAATTATATTAGGATGTATCGGTATTTTGCTTGGCCTCATTACCCTAATAGTTTGGAGAAAAATGGAACACAAAGCGCCCATTCGTATATCAGGCAAACAGGTATTGACTATTGCTGTTGGCACAATCGGAGTATTATCCTTTGGTGCTGGCATGTGCTTTGGCATGGTGTGGGAAAATATGATTGCAGGAATCATCATTGGTATTGTAGGTATACTACTGCTTCTTTCTCTTATTCCTCTGACAAAAGGTATCAAAGAGTGAATATTCAACAAAAATTGACCGGACAACTTACAAAAACAACGGTTGGAAAAAGGGTTATCAGCGAACAACGCTATCGTATGGTGCTATCTGCTGCTGTTAGTCTTTCATTTCACTTTCTGTATGCTCTCTATCATGGCGTGTTGGGAGTAGTTCATTCCTCTTTGTGGTTTATTACCATGTGTGCCTATTATGCTATCTTAAGCGTAATGCGTTTTTCTGTTGTTTTATTTGAATATAAAAACAAATCCAAATCTTCTGCAGATACCGAATACTTTGTAATGAGGTTATCGGGAATACTGCTTATCTTATTAAGTTTTGTTTTAAGCGGAGTCATTTACATTAGCATATCTCAAAATATTGCTGTAAAATATGATGAAATTCTTATGATTACCATAGCGGCTTATACATTTTTTAAAATAATCATGGCAATTGTAAAAGCCGTAAAACAACACAAGAATCCTTCTCCTTTGCTTGCAGTTATACGGAACATTGGCTATGCAGAGGCTGCCGCGTCCATTTTAACCTTACAGCGTTCCATACTTGTTTCTTTTGGAACCATGGATAATACGGAAGCACATATTATGAACATTTTGACGGGAGCGGCTGCCTGTTTATACGTATTAATCATCGGAATGTATTTGCTGCTCAAAAGAAAAATAGAACAAAAACGGCAATATAACCCACAAATACAGTGAAGTCTTCCTATAAAGCATTCACCCTTCTGGCAAAGTGAAATTATCAGAAACACACATGAAAATAATTTGAAAAAGGCTAAATGGCATACTAAGATAAATTTGCAATAAAAATAAATTGTTTCAAGACAAAGCGTTCTTGTCTTGAAACAATTTTTTATTTTTACAGTGCAGTATGTAAAAGACATAAAACCGTGCTTTATCGCTTATCAAATTACGTCAGACCAAACACATCATATCCTTTATTAATTATGTTGCAGCAGACAAACATGAAATATCAATCAGAACATCACCTTTCTATGCGGTTATAGTTTTTTCAACATGTAACTTGAAGTCTCCTTGTTTATTTTTTCACTTTTATTGACTATAATAAAAAAATATTGTAATATAAAAATTAAATTGAAAATCAATTTCAAATTGAGGTGTTTTGATATGGCTCAATCCGAAGGTTATAAAACAAAACAGCGCGACCATATTTTACAGTTTCTAATCGAAAATCAATCACGCCATGTGACCGTTGACGACGTGGTAGACCATCTGAAACAATCCGGAAATCCTGTTGGAAAAGCCACTGTGTACAGATATATGGACAAGTTGGTAAACCAAGGAGATGTGCGAAAATTTTTGCTGGAAGATTCCAGCGCATGCTATCAATACGCTGCAAACAAAGAAGAATGTGCAGTTCATTTTCATTTAAAGTGTATTACCTGTAAAAAATTAATCCATTTAAACTGTGACTTTATGAATGGTATTGAACAGCACATTTTAAAGGAACATCACTTTCAAGTGGACTCTTCCAGAACCGTATTTTACGGTCAGTGCGAAGACTGTATGAAACAATCCGTCTAAAAAGGAGACCGATATGAAAAAATTTCTTGCCTTATTTGCTGTAGCAATCGTTGCTGTCGGAATATTAGCGGGCTGCAGCTCTTCCAATACCAGTTCCGACAATAGTACAAGCACTGAAAATGACCCTAATAAAATTACAATTGTTGCCACTTTGTTTCCCCAATATGACTTTGCACGTCAAATAGCAGGTGATAAAGCCAACATTGAATTAATTCTTCCTCCCGGTGTAGAAAGTCATACCTTTGACCCTTCCCCATCAGATATTATTACCATTCATAATTCCGATGTCTTTTTATATACAGGCTCTAATATGGAAACATGGGCAAATAATATCATTGAATCTCTGCCCGATTCTGTCCACGTTTTGAATGTGTCACAAGGTATTACTTTGCTGAAAAGTCCCAGCGGTGGACATAATCATGCAGAAGATGACCACGACCACACATCAGAAGAGTTAAATGCAGATGAATTAAATCAATATGACCCTCATGTTTGGACCAGCCCTGTCAATGCCAAAATTATGGTGCAAAATATTTTGCAGACATTATGTGAAGTTGACCCGGATAATGCCGATTATTATACTGAGAACGCAAACGACTATTTATCCCAACTGGATCAGTTAGACCAAGAAATTCGCACTGTTGTAGCAAATGGAAACCGTAAAGAAATTGTATTTGGAAGCCGATTTGCACTATTTTATTTTACCCACGAGTACGGACTGGAATATAAATCTGCATTTGATTCTTGTTCCACAGAAGCCGAACCCAGCGCTAAAACGGTATCTGAATTAATCAATGAAGTCAAAGAAAAGCAAATTCCCGTCATTTATTATGAAGAATTGACAGACCCCAAAATTTCTCGCTCCATCAGTGAAGAAACGGGTGCAGAAATGTTACTGTTCCATTCTTGTCATAACCTTTCAAAAGCAGACTTTGAAAGTGGAGCAACTTATTTATCTCTTATGAAACAAAATGTTGAAAACTTGAAAAAAGGACTTGAATAACTATATGATATTATCTTGTCGTGATGTGACTGTTGCATATGATTCTAAAATAGCGGTTGACCATGTCTCTTTTGAAGTAAACGAAGGAGAATATGTTTGCATAGTCGGCGAAAATGGTTCCGGAAAAAGCACCTTGCTCAAAAGCATATTAGGACTGGTACCATTAAAATGCGGCTCTGTTTCATTTGGCCCCGAGGTACACCGTAAACGTTTGGGATATTTGCCTCAACAAACCAATATACAGAAGGATTTTCCGGCTTCTGTATATGAAGTTGTACTGTCCGGTTGTTTAAACCGCCGCGGACTGAAACCTTTTTACAGCAAAGCAGATAAAGAACAAGCAGTTCAACATATGGAACGTCTTGGCATCGGCGACTTTAAAAAACGTTCTTTCAGTGCACTTTCAGGTGGTCAACAGCAACGAGTTTTACTGGCACGCGCTTTGTGTGCGACTGATAAACTGCTGCTTCTGGATGAACCTGTTACAGGGCTGGATCCTTTGGTAACAGAAGAATTGTATCAACTGATTGAGCAATTAAACAGAGACCTTGGTGTTACCATTATTATGGTTTCTCATGATATATCCTCGGCCACACAGTATGCTGATAAAATACTGCATATCAGTCAATCTCTGTTATTCTACGGCGATACCGAATCGTATATCAACACGGAACTTGGAAAACGATTTTTAAAATGTTCCTAATAGAGAGGCACATATTATGTTAGAAATTTTACATGATTTATTTTCCTATACCTTCATTGTAAGGGCATTGATTGTAGGTACCCTGGTCTCGCTCTGTGCAGCCCTGCTTGGCGTGAGCTTAGTCTTAAAACGGTATTCCATGATTGGAGACGGACTCTCTCATGTTGGTTTTGGCGCATTGGCTGTTGCAATGGCGTTTCACTGGGCACCCCTTCCTGTTGCAATTCCGGTTGTTGTGGTCGCAGCTTTTTTATTGCTTCGATTAAGCGAAAACAGCAAAATAAAAGGGGATTCTGCCATTGCATTGATTGCAAGCAGCTCTCTTGCAATTGGTGTTACGGTCATTTCGTTGGCCTCCGGACAAAATGCAGATGTATACAGTTACATGTTCGGAAGCATTTTAGCTATGAAAGAAAGTGATGTTTATGTCAGCATTGCACTTTCTGTAGTCGTATTGATTTTATTTATCGTATTTTACAATAAAATCTTTGCCGTTACATTTGATGAAAACTTTGCTAAGGCTACAGGAACCCGTGCAAATCTCTATAATATGCTGATTGCTTTACTGACAGCAGTTACCATTGTTGTAGGTATGCGTATTATGGGTACTATGCTAATTTCCAGCTTAATCATTTTCCCTGCATTATCCGCTATGCGTATTTTTAGACAATTTCGTTCTGTTGTAATTGCATCTGCTGTGATTTCCATCATTTGTTTTTTCATTGGTTTGGTTGCATCGTATGCATTTTCCACGCCGACGGGAGCAAGTATCGTAATTGTCAATTTGATTGTGTTCCTTTTATGTTTTGCCGCCGGCTTAATACGAAAAAAAGCAGCTTAATTATAAAAATGACAGCATTGAAAAAATAGGCATAAATTATGTCTGTTTTTTCTTATTTTTACGGTAAAAATATACGTTTTTGTTAATTGTCTTACAGATAAATAACAAATAGTGACAATATAAAACAATATCTTGTAAATTGCGATTGCATTACCTATAATGAATAGGCACTTTAAAATTACAGCATATCGGAGGCAAAAATGAAACGCGTAACTCAATCCCCAAGAAGAAAGAAAAAAAGATATACTCCTATTATCACAATTATTGCCGCTATGGTATTCATTACGATTGTAATTGTATTAATATGTGTGTTTACTATAAAACCTAACAGCCAAGAGACAGTTGCAACTCCGGAAAGCATTACCTCTGAAATTACATCTAATCAATCAGAGCCGGGAGAGATAATTCCTCCTGCAGATTCATCATCAAATGCATCCTCATCCGGTACAATTACAATGAGTACTGCTCACTTCATTCCGGAATCTGCCGAAGTAGATGACACTTATTTTTCAAATACATTATTTATCGGAAACTCCATTACAGAAGGATTTAAAGAATTTTCAGGTTTGGATACACCAACATATTATGAGGGCCGCGGTATGACGGTAGAAAGTATTCACAGAATGAAAATTGTAAATGCAGATAATTCTCCAAATATGGAAGGCAAAGGAGAAAAAACAGTAATGGACGCTTTGAAGGACAGACAGTTTGACCAAATTTATCTTTTGTTCGGGGCAAACGAGTTAGGATGGGTATATCCGGATATGTTCATTGAACAATACGCTCAACTGATTGATGACATAAAAGCTCTTCAGCCAAATGCAAAAATTTGTGTACAATCCGTTCTTCCTGTTTCTGCAGAACGTTCTGAAACAGACGAAGTGTATAACAACACAAAAATAGAGAATTTAAACAATATGATTATTAACATGTCTGCAGAAAAAGGGATTCCTTACTTAAACGCTGCCGAAGCATTTAAAGATGATACCGGCGCTCTACCCGCTGATAAAACACCTGACGGTATTCATCTGACCGCTGCTGCATGTAAAGAATGGCGTATGTATATTAAAACTCATGTAATGCAATAATGATTGTCTGAAACATATCATAACAAATGAACTTTACAGCACAGTAGTTTAAACTACTGTGCTGTTTTTATAGCCGAAAAATGTTTATTTTATAACAGCGCAATCATATCATCAATTATATATGGTATATACAGTCTTATATGAAAAGAACAAATATGACGGATAAACCAAAAGCAACTGCCTGAAACAAGCTTATGTTCGGCAGTTGCTTTTATTTATCATATAAAAAAATAAGATAGATATCTGTAATTGTTATATATCTCTTTTATATCTATACCAGCACAAAGTGTTCGGGCGAAATTTCCTTCATTTCTCCTTGACCTGTAAAGGAAGTCCCATCGAACGGAACCAATACTTTATTTTTTTCCTTCCTTGGATCCGGTGTAGGAACTGCTGACAACAATGATTTTGTATAAGGATGAATCGGATTCTCAAACAGCTCTTCCGTAGGAGCAACCTCCACCAATTTTCCATGATAGAGCACTCCAATCTTATCACTGATATATCGTACAATTGCAAGGTCATGGGCAATAAACAAAAAAGAGAATTGGTGTTTTGTTTGTAAATGTTTAAACAAATTGATAATTTGCGCCTGAATGGAAACGTCCAAAGAAGCAATTGGCTCATCAGCAATGACAAAATCAGGCTGAAGCGCAATACATCTTGCAATCGCAACACGCTGTCGCTGTCCTCCGGAAATTTCCGGAGGATATTTTTTTCGATACGTTGCATTCAGGCCTACTTGTTCCAACAATTCATCTACACGAGACTCAAGCTGTTTTTTGTCCTTATAAATATGGTTGACTGTCAATGGTTCCTTTATAATCTTCTCTACCGTCATCCGTTGATTCAATGCGGCAGAGGAATCCTGAAATATAATTTGCATATTGCGGTGCAGCAGCTCTGAATGTTTACGTCGATTTGCTCTGTCGGTAATATCTTTTCCATAAAAATAAATTTCTCCATCCGTTGGCGGATATGCCCCAATCAAAGAACGCGCTACCGTGGATTTTCCGGCCCCGCTTTCTCCTACCAAAGCAAAAATTTCATTTTTATGTATGGAAAAAGAGATGCCATCCACAGCCTTAACCGTAAAGTGAGAATTAATACGAAAATGTTGCTTTAAATTACGTACCTCTACAATTGTTTCTGTCATTTTCTAATACCTCTCTTCCCCAATTTCAGATGTATAACGGAGCACCTCTCTTGGAGGATGTACAATAGGAGCACGTGAATCCAAAAGCCAAGTTGCCGCATAATGAGTTGGTGAAATTTGAAACATAGGAGGCATTTTTTCATAGTCAATTTTCATGGCATATTTATTTCTAACTGCAAAAGCATCGCCTTTCGGCAAATCAATCATAGTTGGAGGCGTACCCGGAATGCTTTGCAGTGTTTGACCTTTATCTGCAAAAGCAGGTAACGCAGATAATAATCCCCATGTATAAGGATGGCGAGGCGTATAAAAAATTTCTTCTGCTGTACCAATCTCTACAATTTTACCTGCATACATAATCGCAACACGATCCGCAACACCGGCTACCACACCTAAATCATGGGAAATAAACACAAAGGATACACCTGTTTTTTCTTTTAACTCACGAATCAGCTTTAAAATTTTAGCTTGCACCGTTACATCAAGCGCAGTGGTAGGCTCATCGGCAAAAATCACTTTTGGTTCAGATGCCAATGCCATAGCTAAAACGCACCGCTGCCGCATACCTCCTGAAAAAAAATGAGGCTGCAAATGAAAACGTTCTTCCACATCATCAATCTCCACCATACGCATCAATTCTTTTGCACGCTTTTTTGCCTCGTCTGTGCTGATTTTATGATGTTTTTTGATGGCCTCCACCATCTGTTTGCCAATAGGAATCGTTGGATTTAAGGAAGACATAGGATCCTGAAATACCATAGAAAAGGCATTGGCCCTCAATTTTCGCATTTTCCGTTCTTTGTAATGCGTAATATCTTGTCCGTCTACAACAATTTCCCCTTGCTTTAATTTAGAATTCTTTGGAAGCAACTTCATAATAGATTGAACCATTACTGTTTTGCCACAGCCGGATTCTCCCACTATCGCCAACACCTCTCCCGGATTTAAACTCCAGGAGACATCCCGCACGGCTTCTACTTCTCCATACGGTGTTTCAAAGCTGACCGATACATTCGTAAGTTGTAAAACAGGTTGCATTTCTGTGCCCCTTTTCAGAAATAGTTATTCTAGTGTCCATTCTTCCACATTCCACAGAATGCCTCTTGCATGGTGATCTAACAATCTGTTCGTATCAATTCCCTTGATACCAGCATCACTGACGTAAAACGCATCTAAATAGCAAATTAAAACAGAACCCGGTTCCTGTGAAAATGCTTCTTCAAATTCTCCATACAGCTCTTTTCTCCGATTGGCATCTGTTTCATGTCTGGCTGATTCCAAAAGCTCATCTACTTTTTGGTTTGAATAGCCCAAAGAATTACCGCTGCCATTTGTAGTCAATGCCGCATACAAAGCATCTGCGTCATATGGATAAGCCTGTCCTGCTAGAAAAGCGTCATAATCGGTATAATTCCAGCCACTGACCACTTCCAGTTTCATATCAACTCCTGCACTTTGCAGTTGTTTTGCTGCAAGTTTGGCAATGTCCACACGCTCTACTTCAGATTCCGGAACCATTAGGTTAAACCGGAATTTTTGTCCGTTGCGCTCATAAATACCATCGCTGCCCTTTGTCCAGCCCAATTTTTCCATTTCTTGCGCAAATTTGTTGAGATCATAGCTGTAAATATCGGCGTTTGTGTTGCCACCCATACTGTTTGTTTGAATCGGGCTGTAAGCCGCCTCGCCTTCACCTTCTACTACGGCATTTAGAATTGCATTTTTATCTAAAGCATAATTTAATACTGCGGCGCTGTCCTTATTTTTTGACCAGAAATCTTTCTTAAAGTTTAAGGAAATACCGCGCCAATCTGCAGATGGATGTTCTGTAACGTTATAAGATGGATTGTTTTTAAATGTAGACGCATAAGATGCATTCAGCCAGACAAGGTCTGCTTCTCCTGCCTGCATCATGGTAGCTTTTGTATTTTCATCGGTAACATTTTTAAAGATAATATTTTCGATATTCGGTACTTTTCCGTAATAATCGTCATTTTTTATAAGTGTAATTTGGTTTGCAGCTGTATCCCAAGATACCAGTTTGTAGCGACCGGTTCCAACAGGATTTTGATTAAAAGAATCCGTATTCAGGTCTTTTCCTTCCAATAAATGTTTCGGAATAATTCCAATCGTAAAGTAGTCCAACATTGCAGCATTGTCTTGTTCCATTTGAATTACCACTGTATTTTTATCCGGCGCAGTAATACTTTTAATATCTTCATAGTTGCTGGTAATGCCGGAAGAAAGGCTCTCATCTTCTGTCAGCGCTTTGTATGTAAATACTACATCATCAGCCGTAAAGTCTTCTCCATCATGCCATTTTACACCGTCCCTCAAATGAAAGGTATATGTTTTGGTATTCTCATCATATTCATAACTTTCTGCCAAATCTGTAACCGGTTTATTGTTTCCATCATATTTCATCAAACCGGAAAAAATAATTGACTGAATATCATCCGTGTTGTTCAGCAATGGATTGAGCACACTCTGTCCCTCACCTGCAAATACCAAAGTATTTTTAGATGTACCTGTATTTGACGTTGATGTGACCCCTGCCTGAACAGCATCTCCTGTTCCTGTAGAACCGTTTCCATCTCCACAGCCCGCCAAGGTGACAAGCATGAATGCAGAAACTGCCGCAATGGACAGAAAAGATTTCATTTTTGTGTTCTTTTTCATAATAACCCCCATAAAAAATTCAAAATAATTTCGTTTTACAGATTGCTTGGACGGCGATTTACTTCTTTACGGAAGTAATGACCAATATTCGTAATACAGAGCAAAGTAATAACCAGAAATAGCCCCGGAATCATAATCACCCACCAAGTATTCAGCAATAATGCACGATTTGCCAAAGAGAGCATGCTGCCCCAAGATACCACCTCTACCGGCAAACCAAGTCCCAAAAAGCTCAAGGTGGACTCGGTTGTCATACTGGTACTGATACCGGAAATGATAACAAACATAACGGCAGAAACAAAGTTGGGAATCAGATGCCGCAGCATAATATGGCCAAAACGGGCACCCATACATCGAGAGGCCAGTACATATTCCTGATTACGAATTTGTCGTACCTCACTGCGAACAATTCTGGCCAAGTTAAACCAGCTGGTAATTCCAATAACCAAAGACAACGTTAAAACGTTATTGCTGCTAAAAAAGCCGGTAATTAATAAAATCAATAAAATAGATGGTATACTTCCTGCTACTTCTGTTATGCGCATCATTGCAGAATCCAGAAAGGAGCCTGACACACCACTGATACATCCGTATACAATACCAATTACCGTAATAATTGCTGCACTGAGCAGACCGATGATGATAGACGCTCTGCCTCCATACCAAATAAGTGAAAATATATCACGACCCATAGAATCTGTACCAAAGAAAAACTCACTGTTCGGAGCTTCATTTAAATGCTCCAGATAAAATTCTGATGCATCATGATTCATAATCAGTTCTGCAAAAATGCACCCTCCAATGATTAGAACCAGAATGATAATAGAAGCAATGGGCTTACCTTTCAGTCGATACCATAAATTTGGTTTTTTCAATACAGGAGTGTGTATTTGATAATCTGCTCCCACAATGGTAAACAAATCATCATCGTTTAACTTCGTATTTTTCGTTTTCGCTTCCATATGGACACCCCCGTTACTTTCATTCTTGGATCAATCACCTCATTGATAGATTGCGCAATTAAACTGCTGGCTATAACCAAAACTCCCGTAATCAAAACAACCAGCATCAATAAGTTATAGTCATGATACTTTGCACTCTCCACACCCAGAGCACCAATACCCGCATAATTAAATACAGATTCAGCAATATACGTTCCACTGAGTACATGAGGAATGGAAATTGCCATTACACTTACAATTGTGGGCGCTATATTTCGCAAACAATGTCCCCATAAAATTCGTTCTTTTCCCAAACCATTAGATTTGGCCAACAGAACATAATCCTTCCTTACCTCATCCAACAATTTATTGCGAATCAGATAGGTGTAATACCATAGATGACTTGTAATCATAACTATCAGGGGTAAAATCATATGAGAAATTCTATTTCCAATATCGCCCGCCATACCGTTATCATAGGCACCGCTGCTGGGCAGCCAGTGCAGATTTACACTGAAAATCATAATCAGTACAACTCCAAGCCAAAACGGAGGAATATAATAACTGACAGTACCTACTTTACAAATGATTTTATCCAGCCAACTATCTTCAAATCTCGCACAAACCATTGCCAACAAAATTGCAAGCGCAAATACCAGAATATAACCAGTGAATCCCAAAATTAATGTATTGCCAATCAGAGGTGCTATCACTTGCATAGCCGGCATTTTATATTTTAGAGAAATACCAAAATCTCCTTGAAATACTCCACTTAGCCAATGAATATATTGCATCCAAATAGGCCCATCCAACCCCAGACGTGCGCGAGCAGCTTCTAATTCTGCCGGAGTCATTGTTTCAACCCTGTCACCATAAAAGGATTCCAGAGGATCTCCCGGTGCTAACCGCGCAAAGTAAAAGACGACAATAGAAAGCAGAAACATAATGAGTATAAAACCAATGCATCTTCGAACAATTTTCCACGCAATGTCTGTCTTTCTATTTTGATTCAAATACAGTCCCCCTTTGCTACTGATTTTGAAAGCTTCCGATATCATTAAAATGAAATTTTGAATATTCTTCAACCAATTATTGAGAAAAAGCAATCAGTATATGAAAAAAATTATTTTTTATAGGCTACATTCTCGCCTATTTGTCCACGCTGCATTTGAGACGATTTAGATATCAAATATCTAATTGTTTGTTAATGATTAATGTTTCTCATTAGTAAAAAAATAACTTGTACCTTCCATAAAAGAGCGTTATCATAAGTTCAGTTCGTAAAACAGGGAGGTTACAAACATGACGACAACTTCTACTGTGTTGCAAATCAAGGAAGCGACTCTTGCACTGAGTCGAACCGTACCATGTACTAACATTACCGTAAGCATGGTAATTCAAAAAGTAAATATTGCACGCAGCACATTTTATAAATATTTTCAAAACATGACCAAAGTATGGCATGCAATTACTCATGATTTGATGTGTTCCATTTCTACACAATTAGACCAGTTATATATTTCTTCCATGCATCATTTTAATGACATTCAGCGACAAAAGATTCTAACTTTTGCAGAACTCTCTCCTCTTACCATGGCAAACTATTTTTCAACGTTCTTCATGCAAAACAGCCACGTGATTCGCTGCTTACTCATTGAAAACATGGACCCACTCTTTTTAGTCCACTGGAGAAATATGACAAATGAAATCTTCTCCGAAATTCTTCTGCAAAATGGATATGCAGCGGAAAATGTGCGCTGTATTGCAGATCTTCTCAGTTATGGTTTGGTTGATAAATGTTTTCTGGCGATTCAAAGGGGAGATAAACAGATGTTATTTGACTATTATTTGGCTTCAAATAAAATTCTTCATGCACTTTGCGACCAAAAAAAATTGCTGGAACAAATGACCAAACATGTATCCGGTATTTGATACATTCACAGCATTTCATTACAAAAAAGAGCCTTTGATATAATCAAAGGCTCTTTTTTCATTTTAATATTTCTACATAGGTTTCATTCCCACTGCACACACTTGCCGTCCAGCATCTTGTTCATAAACTTTCACATTACAATAGCCTGCATCTTTCATCAGCTTCTCAAATACTTCAGATGAAACGATATGCATATGAAGCATTTCTATTTCTGATTGTTGTTCTTCAGAGAGAGCTTCTGTTTGTACGTTTGATGCAATGAACACTTTCCCTCCGGGTTTCAAAACTCTCAGAATTTCTTTGATATCGTTTTCCAAGTTCGGCCAAAAAAAGTAGCTTTCTATCGAATACACCTTATCAAACATATCCGTTTCAAATGGAAGCTCTGATACGCTTGCCTGTACAACCGTTAGTTTTCCACTTGCCACATCGGCAGCATTTTCTTCTATCGTACACTGTACGGAAGTTTCTGAATAATCTGCACCGTATAGTTTTCCTTTTTCTACCAAAGAAGATACTCGTTTCAATGCGCGTCCTCCTCCGCATCCAATATCCAAAATAGTATCTTCCGATTGAGGTTCCATTAGTTCTAATGTCCAAGTGGTTACAGGGGCATGGTGCTCATTCATACCTGCAAGCATTTCTCTTCCTTCGGTTCCGAACGGAAATTTATAACTGTTTTTTACATCTTCTGTGATACACATCGCTTTATTCTCCTCTTTCAATTGTTATACTCAGTGAAAAACTGCTTTTATTTAACACGACTATACCACAATAATCAATTCCTTGTTGACCGCAATTTCTCAATAAACCAAAATTGTTGGTTTTCCAAGGAATACACGATTGCCTCTTATGTTTGATTTTATACTGATACTGCTCAAACAATGCGTCATACATAACAGGAATATTTTTATCACTTTCATAAGCTTTATTTATTCTAAAGTCCAGTTCTGACTTTCTGTCTGCAAAGTGACCATATGGTGATAAATACCATTTGAATTCATCAATTCGGCAGAATTACCTTCTTGCGCCACTTTTCCTTTTTCCAATACAACAATTTTGTCTGCAGATGCCACTGTTCGCATACGGTGAGCAATCACCAATACTGTTTTGTTCTGAATTAATCGTGACAATGCGGTTTGAATGACCGTTTCATTTTCTACATCAAGAGATGCGGTAGCTTCGTCTAACAAAATAATAGGCGCATTCTTCAAAAATGCACGGGCAATGGAAATTCTTTGACGTTCACCGCCTGAAAGGCTGCACCCATTTTCACCGATAATGGTATTCCAACCCTCCGGTAATTTACGTGCAAATTCCTCACAATTTGCCAGTTTTGCTGCTGCCAATACTTCTTCATCGGTTGCGTCTTTTCTTCCCACACGGATATTTTCCATAATACTGTTGTTAAATAATGTCACATCCTGAAACACAATTGAATATAGAGATAATAACGTTTCAGGTTCAATTTGCGAAATGTCCATTCCGCCTACCGTAATCTTTCCTTGTTGAATATCCCAAAAGCGAGATGCCAATCTGGATACAGTTGTTTTACCGCTTCCGGACGGGCCGACCAATGCTGTAACTTCTCCTTGCTTTGCAGTAAAAGAAACATCCTCCAAAACGCGTTCTCCTGTGTTGTAAGAAAATCCTACATGGTCAAATACAATATCATATCCCTGATTGGTAAGTGTATCGGAACCTGTTTGGATTGGGTGGTCTAAAATCTCTTTCATTCTGCGAATATTGGTACGGGTGCTGATGACTGCTGCTAAATTTTGTAATACTGTTTGCAAAGGGTCATACAAACGCGCCACTACAAGCAGAAATAAGAAGAATGTCAAAACATCCAATGTACCGTTCATCAGCAACATAGCGCCTACCAAAGCAACCGTTACAATACCCAATTTTAAAATCAAAGTTGCAGAAACCACAAATACCGCAGTACCCAATTCTGAAATAATTGCACGTTTTTCTACAGCTTTAATTTTTTTGTCCAATCCCTTTAAATAAGCTTCTTCTGCGTTATTGGCCTTCAAATCGCGTACTGTTTCAATACATTCCTGGATACCGTCCGCACAAGCCATCTTTGCTTCCATTTGTCTGTTATTTAATTTTTCCTGTACTTTGGCAGAGAAAAATACAATTGCAAAAGATACCGGCAATACCCACAATGCCGCACAAGCCATACGCCAATCATATACAAATAAGCCAATGGCAATTAACACGGTAGAAATCATGGAACCGACTAACTCCGGGATGAAGTGGGAAAAACTTTGTTCCAAAAAAGTACAATCAGCCATAATCGTGCTGGTTAAGTCGGCAAGATCTTTTTTCCCAAAAAAGGAGAGTGGAATTTTACGTAACTGCTCTGCCAGTGAGATTCTTCTTTTTCCGCTTTCCGTATAGGTTGCAAAATAGGTGGCATTATATTGGAACCAAGTGGTTAACACAATCAGAGCGATTGCCACTGCACAACCAACAGAGTAAAAGATAACTTTTCCTGTATCTATTACAGTTTGATTTAATAAATCACTTACAAGCCAATACAGCAGACCTACCGGGAGCATAAGAGATAAATTTTGCAGCATACAGGCAATACAGCCCTTTATCAAATCTACAGCACCTTGTCTGGAAAGTGCAAATTTTTTCTGAATACGTGTAATCATCTGTTAACCCTCCTTCGCTACTTTCCACTTGACGGAAGTTTGATAATCATGCCACATTTGCGAAAACAAACCGTTCTGTTCCACAAGTTCCCGGCAAGTTCCTTGTTCAACCACCTGACCGTTTTGCAGAACAAAAATGTTATCCGCTCCAACCACAGTAGACAAACGATGTGCTATCATAATCACAGTTTTTTCTTTGGATAACATGGAAAATGCCTTTTGGACCCTGCTTTCATTGTCCGGGTCAGCAAAAGCAGTTGCCTCATCCAAAATAATGATTGGAGAATTTTTCAGCATAACACGAGCAATTGCAATTCTCTGCTGCTCACCTCCGGACAAATAAACTCCTTTGGCTCCAATCACTGTATCTACACCATCCGGCATTTTTTCAATGATATCCATACATTGTGCTGATTTTAAGGCCTCCATTACTTCTTCTCTGGAAGCATTCGGATTACTCAGGCGGACATTGTCCAGAATAGATGCTTTCATTAACTTGCTGTTTTGAAATACAAAAGATACCGTATCCATCAATTCTTCTTTTTTTATGTTTTTTACATTCACTCCACCTATCAGAACATTTCCAGTTTGAGGATCAAAAAATCTTGCAATGATATTTGCAAGGGTAGATTTTCCTCCCCCGGAAGGACCCACAAAAGCAACGGTCTGCCCTGCATCAATGCGCAGCGATACATCTGTCAGCGCATTTTTCTCCCCGTCATAGCTGTAGCTTACCTGTTTTAATTCTACAGAACTGTCTTTGGGATGTTCTGATATTTTGGTATGGTCCAGTGGTTTTGCATGAAAAATACTGTCAATGCGTTTTAATGCGTCTTCCACAATCATGGCATTTTCACTTTGATACATAATTTTTGTCAGCGTGATAGAAATAATTGGCGTTATAATGATATAAAACATTAAATTTAAAATAAATTCATTGGTAATATTATTTTGCGTGAAAATAAGCGCTGCGGCAATTAAAAATACAAACGTACTGTTAATCGCTGCGGTATAGGCCATCATCGGACCTCGCAACTCTTTTGTATAAGCAATGACCCATTTTCCGTAACGGTCTATGGAACCCTTAAAGCGTTTGAAAGAAAATACGGTTTGACCGAATGTTTTCACAACGGGAATACCGCGTACATATTCCACTGCTTCATTGGACATGTCCTCTAAAGCATTTTGATATTCTTCCATTTTCTTTTTCATTTTGGCGCCTGTCATATTTATCATAATTAAAAATCCCAGCACTACAGGCGCAAGGCTTAACAGACCCAAGCGCCAATCAAACAGGAACAGTAGTGCCAGCAAACCGATTGGCGTTGCAATTGCTCCCGCTTTATCGGGAAGTTGATGCGCTAAATATGTTTCAGTAGCTGCACTGGATTCATTCACAATTTTACGCAGCTTGCCGCTTCCGAATGTTTCGGCAAATCCAAGGGGCAATTTTACAATATGATGCATTGCATCTATACGGATATTGGAAGCAATACGAAACGCAGCCAAGTGCGAACACATCAGTCCACCTATATATACCAAAATAGACAATACAGAAAATAATACTGCCATCCAGCCGTTATAAGTGAGCATAGTTGCCTCTTCAAAATGGGGCATTACTTCCAATACCTCACGGATAATGTTCCATATATACCAAAATGGAACCAACGCTAATAACGCTCCTATTGCAGAAAGCGCCCATGATGCATAAGTAAGGTACTTATGATTTCCTGCATATCCCAAAAGTCTTTTCAGATTAGACTCTTTTTTCACGTTTTATTCCTCCTTATATGTTGTATGGTTGCTGTTACGATAGAATCAATCAGAATATAAATCTAAGTTAGCTATAGCTAACTCAAGGATAAAAATGATAGAGCCCTCTCATGAAAGCCCCATAATCTTTGTCCAGCCGGCCGTATAAAATTCACGCAGTTCTTTAATATATTCTGCGGCTTGTTCTTGCGGCATATCATGAACGACAATTTCAAAAAATCCGGAAAACATACCGCTAATCAGCATATGTTCTAATTGGCTGTCGATTTTTTTAACATGATACCCTAAGCTTTTTAAAACTGCGATGAACTGATGAGTTGCTTTTACTTCTACTTCTACCAACGTATGAATAAAATTCTCATACTCTGTGCCGTCTGCTGAGCATATCAGCAATTTAAAAGCATCAAAATGCTCGTAAATGTATGTGACCATCCAGTCCATACATTGGCCGGATACTTTTCCCATATGCTCCGGTTGTTCTGACGGCGGAAGTTCAGCAAAGGAGTCTTGCGCATGGTGATAAACAGACAAAAATGTTTGCGCCGGTTCACCTACCAATGCGCGGAATAAATCCTCTTTGCTTTTATAATAACCGTAAAAAGCACCTGTTGTTACGCCCGCTTCTTTTACAATACTGCGTAAAGATGCAGAACGAAATCCTTTTGCCAAAAACTCTTTTTTCCCTGCATTTAAAATACTAGACAATGTATTTGTTTCTTCTGCAGTCAACCAATCGCCTCCATATAACAGCGTTATATAACACTGTTATAATATCAAACTGTCTTTCTTTTGTCAAGAAAAACGGTCATCTCTATTTTAAAATTGTAAAAAATAAAATAGCTTTGGTTTCCATATTCAACCAAAGCTATTTTTATTATTCCGTTTCTGCTGTTTGTAATTGGATATATTCTTCTGCCATATATGCGGCTACAGCACCGTCTGCTACTGCTGTTACTACTTGCCGTAACGGTTTGGTTCTGATATCACCTGCCACAAATACACCCAATTGAGATGTTTTCGTATTTTCTTCTGCAATTACATAACCGTTTCCGTCCAGTTCAATTTGCTTTTCGTATAGTTTGGTGTTTGGAACATTGCCTATGGCTACAAATACACCTTGACAATCTATGGTCTGTAATTGACCCGTATGTTTATTTTTAATTCGGATTCCGGTGACCGTGTTATCGTGCAGAATTTCTTCTACTGTACTGTCCCATACAAAAGTGACATTTTCTGTCTGCTTCAGCACATCATAATAGACCGCTGCAGCTCTGAGCGTATCTCTTCTGTGTACCACATATACTTGTTTGCATAATTTCGATAAAAATACAGCGTCAGCTGCCGCCGTATCTCCCCCGCCAATGACTGCAACCGTTTTATTTCGGAAAAATGCACCGTCACAAGTGGCACAATAAGAAACTCCTTTTCCCCTTAATTCACGTTCCTCAGGTAATCCTAACTCTCTCGCAGACGCACCTGATGCGATAATAACGGATTTGGCGCTATATACAGTACCATTGGAAACAGTCACTTCTTTTATCTTTTGGTCTAATTGAACAGAACTTACTTCTTCTGTTCTGTGCTCTATTTGAAAACGTTCTGCTTGTTTTTCCATATCCATTGCCAGTGTAAAACCGTCAATTCCTTCAGGAAAGCCCGGATAATTATCAATATGAGCTGTAATTCCCATTTGACCTCCCGGCATATATTTTTCTAAAAGTAATGTTTTCATTGCTGCACGCCCACAATAAATTGCGGCTGTATATCCGGCCGGTCCGCCGCCGATAATAATTACATCATATATCTCTGTAGCCATTGAATCATTCCTTTTCTTTTATTTGTACTATTATACACTAAAATGGTGCAGAATGAAACAGAAAAGTAAAATCTATTCATTCTAACTATATTTTAATTATAGTTTTAGTCATAATTTCAATAATTATAATTTTGGTTGACTTCACGTTGGCTGAACGGTAAAATAGAATCAAACAGTTTAGGAGGAGAATTATGAGTAATACAAATAACGAGGAATTTGAAGTAGACCTAATTACCCTAATAGATGATGAAGGCAAAGAACATGAGTTTGAAATTCTTGATGTAATTGAAAACGATGACGGCTGTTTTTATGCATTGCTTCCAACATTTGAAGATCCGGCTGCTTCCATTGAATCAGAAGGTACTTACTACATCTTTGAAGCAATTGAAGAAGATGGCGAAGAACAATTGGCTGAAGTGGAAGACGAAGAATTACTCGATAAGCTTGCAGAAATTTTTGAAAGTCATTTTGACGAGCTGTACGAATCTGCAGACGAGGAATAAGCTTTTTTAGGTAAAAATTCATAACTGTTTTTTCAAAAAAGAATTATAAATGAAAAAAAACGTGATATAATAACTTCAGAAAATAAAAATCCTGCCCGGTGCGTGGACCGTTGCATAAGTAACCCTACACCTTTATTTTAGGGAGCCCGTTCTCCGCTGACGGACTGCAGACCTCCCGTTTTTTCGGAAGAAGGGAGTATGAACTCAGTGGGAGGGCACCCACCTGCTCTTGAGTAGCAGGTTACTCTTAGCACATTACGGCCGGGCGGGCCTTGTTTTTACAGCAAAAGATCTTTGGTATGACCAAAGGTCTTTTTTCATTTTCGTTCCTATATGGACATATAATTTGAAATCATATATAATAAAGCCATATCAAATTATGTGAAAAATTATTATGAATGGAGCATCCGAATGAGCAAGTATCTTGTAATTACAGATTCTACCGCCGATTTTACTCCTGAGCAAATTGAACAACTTGGCATTGAAGTAATTCCTATGGAATTTTTAATGGAAGATAAAACATATTTAAACTACCCTGACGGCCGTGAAATGACCAATGAGCAATTCTACGCAGCTATGAGAAACGGCAGTATGCCTACTACCACTCAGATTACGTCAGCTCGTTTTGTAGAAATATTTGAACCTCATCTAAAAGAAGAAACCGATTTGCTGTATATTTGTTTTTCTTCTGCCTTGAGTGCAACCTATGAACGTTCTGTAACAGCAGTGGAAGAACTGCGTGAAAAATATCCTCAACGCCAAATTTATACAGTCGATTCCCGTTCTCCAAGTATGGGAGAAGGTCTTCTTGTAATTCATGCATTGGAAATGCTGAAAAATGGTGCTTCTGTGAAAGAAGCGGCCCAGTGGGCAGAAGAAAACCGTAAGTATGTTCGTTTATGGTTTACGGTAAACGATTTAAACCACTTAAAACGCGGCGGAAGAATTTCTGCGGCAGCAGCCTTATTCGGCGGCATGCTTGGAATTAAACCTGTATTGCAAGTAAATGAAAACGGAGAATTGATTCCAACAGAAAAAATCCGCGGTCGTAAACAATCGTTAGACTGTATTGTGAACAGAATGGCGGAAACAATTGTAAATCCGGAAGAACAAACAATATATGTCGTTCACGGAGACTGTCTGTCTGATGCAGAATATGTAGCGAATTTAACCAAAGAAAAAATACCAAATGTAAAAGATATTAAAATCCAATTTGTAGGTCCGATTATAGGAAGCCATACGGGTGACGGCATTATGTGCGTCATTTATATGGGAAAAGAACGTTCCATTTAAAAAAAGGATGTCAGATTCAAATCTGACATCCTTTTTTATTGGGAGTGTTCGCTTTGGAAAGACAGGTTCCGTACAAATCATAAAATTCTTGTGGAGACAACTGCTCCAACCAACGGGATTCTACTGCGAAATAAATTTCGCTTTCATGTTGACTGGGCGGTACATCAAAATCGGGATATACAATTAAATCCCCTTTTGTAGCATAGAACTCGCACAGCTTTTGACAAATTATGTTATTGACTACTGTTACCGCAACCTCTTTTTCAATCGAGTTGCGCACGCAAAGATAGGAAGGTATCAGCAAAGGTCCTTCCAGCGGTATCTGCATGAATGTTTCTGTATTATCAGCTCTGAGGGCATAAATAGACGGTACCAAGGCAGTTTGTGCCTTCCCTGTTTTTACCTGACGAAATGCACCGATTGGCATATCCTCTACGATGCTGTTACGCAAAACATGTTCGGCAGCTTCTTTTCCGTAACGATTCCAAATGGCTTTTGTAACGGTTTTTCCTGCGGAATTGTTGATTCCTCCAAAGGCCAACGAATGAATTTCATCCATTTTTTTGTTTTTACAATCATCAGGATTGGTCGTAAAATACACCAGCGGAATGGATATAAAAGGTAATAAGTACGGACTGCGCTCTACCAATTCAAGTGCTGTACTGTCTTTGAAAGAAATCCAATCATGACATGGATATAAATCCGGCTCCAATTTAGAAAAAATACGAGCATCCTCAAATACTTCCAAGTCAGCAGACACAATAATATCAGGCAGTACCGCATCTTTTTTATAAAGATACTCAGACATATGTTCCGGATATCCCATGCCAAAATAAGTAACATTTAATTCAATATCATATGGGAGTAATGCTTGCTTTACTTCTTCTAAAAACATTTTTTCATAATTATGTAATATACAGATATGGTTCCAATACAACAATACCTTCTTCATTTAAAAACACGCTCCATTTCTAATGGCATCCTGCAAATTTTTTTGTTTTCTATATTCTTTGCTTAATTGATGAAACGTTTCTTCTTCTGTTCTGCTTCTCTGTATCACTTGTTTGATTGCTCCCGCTTCCATGACAATACGCTGTTTTGCCATGAATGCAGTATGAGGGTCATGGGTAACAATCATGACTAACTTTTCTTTGGACAATAATAACGCAAACGCTTTTTCTTTATCAATACCTGCATTTTCTATTTCATCAATTAGTACAATAGGACTGTCGCAAATGCATGCAATATCCGCTATCATTAACGCTCTTGTTTGGCCGCCGCTTAATAAATTTAAACTTTGATTTGGCATAATTGCTTCCGGTGTAATTTGATTTGCTTGACAGATAATCTCATCGGAATTGATTTGCTTTGCTCTGCAACGTGCGTGTAAATTCAAAAAATCCTTTACGGTTGTATCCAACATGAAGCGCATATTCTGTCCTAAATGCGCAACAAAATGCAATGACCGTTGCTGGCGCTCCTCCCATGAAAAATTTGTATCATCAATGAACACACTTCTTTGCGTAATGGTATCATGATTTGCAAGTTGCTCAATATCTTTAATCAATCTGCTTTTTCCGGAACCTGTATTGCCCACAATGGTATATAATTCACCTCGAAACAAATCTAAACGCTGAATTCCTTCCGGATTTCCATATTTATCGTTTCCCCCATAAATGGTTAATTTATACATGATGCTCACCTGCCTTAAAACTCAATCTTTCCCACTACACCTTGCTGATACGCGCTTCCTACCCTTTTTTCTCCGACACAATACGAGCAAACACCGCTTGGCATACTGTGGCGTAATACATCGTCATCAAAATTAGTTTCTTTGGAAAAACGGCTTAACCAATCTGCCAACCCCTCTGCTCCATAACCTGTCAATCCATCCACAGTAAATAATTTGGCTGTAGGATTCAGCTCTTTAATTTTCCACAAAATAATTTCCCGTTCCGCTTGGGACACCATGTCAATTTTGGTAAGTACCACAAAATCAGCATAAGTCAGCATTGGCCCAAGCTGCGCCGGTGCATGACAGCTGGAAGTGCAGTCCAGTACACAGCCCGCTGCCATCTGTTCCGTAGCGGGAGAACATCTGTGACAAAGACCTGCTGTTTCAATCAGTAAAACATCACTCTGTTTCTCATCTGCCCAGTGATACAGCTCCGGAAGATTTGAAACCAGAAAGTGGTCGGGACAGATATCACCGCTAATACCTACCACATGAGGAATACCCATATTTTGATAAACCGAACCGTCTCTTGTAGCGACACAGTCAATTTTGCACACAGATAATGCCAAATCTTTACTTTGAAGCAACGGTATGATATTCTTTAATACAGCAGTTTTTCCAACTGCAGCCCCTCCTGAAATCAGCACAACTTTTTTCAGCAAATCTCTCAACTCCAAATGTTACAAGTTAGCAAAAGCTTACCAAGTATTTTGCTAACTGTCAGTATCATGTGAGACTCCCTTTATAAGCTTTTTATATTGACATTGTTAGCAAAGGTAGGTACAATATTTTTGTAGTTAGCGTTGTCTAACCTTGGTGTCGAAGGGAGATGAACTATGCCAAATAAAGAATTTCTGGAAGCAATTGCATCTTCTGATTTTTTAAATGGCTGTTCGTTTGACTCTTCATCTGTCATTCGAAAAGCTTACAATGCAGGGGCATATTTAAGCGATAACAGCAACGGCAAGGGCTTTATTGGTCTGATTGCCTCAGGTATACTGGACATTTACTCTGTTGCTCTTGACGGACGCGATACTATGCTGAATTCTCTGCACAAAGGAAATTGTTTTGGAATTTGCAATTTGTTCGATTGCACACAAATGGAGACTGTCATTCGCAGCCGTACCAATGCTGTTGTATACTTCATACCAAAAAATATCATTGTAACAGCTATGGAACAAGATGCTTCATTGGCAATGAAATATGCTTTGGTTTGCAATAAAAAAATACAATTTTTGATTAAACGTATCGAATTAATCTCTACACAAAGCTGCCGCAGTAAATTGGCAGAATACCTAATTTCAAATCAGGACGCAGAAAATTGTATTATACCAAATTGCTCCAGGGAAGTACTGGCAAGCCGCATTGGTATTAGCCGCGCAGCCCTTTTTAGGGAGCTGTCCGAACTTCAAAAAGCAAAACTGATTGAAGTCAATTCCACAACAATTAAAATCATCAATCAGGTTGGATTGGAACACACTATATATTCTTAAATCCGACTTGTAATACATTCAAAAAAAGAGAGGGTATGAATATGAAAAAATTACTATCATTCGCACTGGGATTGAGCGTTCTGGTTGCAGTTGTATTGACCGGCTGTTCTTCCGGTGGCTCAACAGAATCCGGCAGTAATTCATCCACTGCCAGCCAAACACAAACTTCCACTCCGGTTGATATGAATGTAACTGCACTCAAAGGTCCAACTGCAATGGGTATGGTTAAATTTATGAACGACTGCGAAGAAGAAACAATTACAGATAACAATTACAATTTTTCTATTGCTGCTTCCATTGACGAAGTAACTCCAAAAATTGTACAAGGTGAAATTGATATTGCCGCTGTTCCTGCCAACGTAGCTTCTGTTTTGTACAATAATACAGAAGGCGGCGTAAAGGTATTGGCAATTAATACACTTGGTGTTCTTTATATGGTAGAATCCGGTGATACCATCCATTCCGCTGAAGATTTACGCGGAAAAACCATCTATGCCAGCGGTAAAGGTGCTACTCCTGAATATGCGCTAAACTATATTCTGGAGCAAAACGGTATTGACCCTGCAAAAGATGTAACCATTGAATGGAAAAGCGAACATTCTGAATGTGTAGCTGCTCTAAATGCTTCCGAAAATGCAATTGCAATGCTTCCACAACCTTTTGTTACAACAGCACAAAGCAAAAACAGCAATCTGCGTGTTGCTCTTGACCTAACTGAAGAGTGGGACAAATTGCAAGAAAATGCAGAATCTCCTTCCACTTTGGTAACAGGTGTGGTAGTTGCAAGAACTGAATTTATTGAGCAAAATCCACAAGCTGTGGAAGATTTTCTAAAACATTATCAAGAATCCGTAGATTATATTAATAACAATGTAAATGAAGGCGCTGCTTTGGTTGGCAAGTATGATATTGTAACAGAAGCAGTGGCACAAAAAGCAATTCCTGAATGTAATATTACTTTCATCAGCGGAAATGAAATGAAAGAAAAACTTTCCGGCTACCTTTCCGTATTAAACGATCAAAACGCAAAATCCATCGGCGGAAAACTACCGGCAGACGATTTCTATTACAATGCCTAAAAAAAACAAGCGCCCGGGAAAAATTAAATTATGGTCTGTTGCCGTATGGCTTATCATATGGCAAATTTGTGCCTTAATCATCGGGCAGAATATCCTGTTGGTTTCTCCTGTTACCGCATTCCAAAGATTGTTTGAACTGGCCTGTACCGGAGAATTCTGGTTATCCATTACATTTTCTCTGTTAAGAATTATTGGCGGATTTTTAGCTGCCTGTATTGCCGGAATTCTTTTGGCCGCTCTTTCCGCTAAATTCAAATACGTGGAACAATTCTTGGCTCCCTTTATGTTGACTGTTAAAGCAGTTCCCGTAGCGTCCTTTGTCATACTGATTCTAATTTGGGTTTCTTCCAAAAACTTATCCATTATTATTTCCTTTTTGATTGTTTTACCTGTGATTTATACCAATATTAAAGATGGTATTTCATCATGTGACAAACAATTATTGGAGATGGCACAAATATTCCGCATTTCTCCTATGAGAAAAATCCGTTACATTTATATTTCTCAGATTATGCCCTTTTTCCGCGTTGCCTGCAGCATCTCCCTTGGATTATGTTGGAAGTCGGGCGTAGCCGCAGAAGTCATTGGAATTCCTAAAAATTCTATTGGAGAAAATTTATATAACGCAAAAATTTATCTGGATACTCCGGATTTATTTGCCTGGACTGTAGTCATCATTTTAATCAGCCTGATTTTTGAAAAATTATTTATTTATCTTCTGGATAAAGGCATTAAAAGACTTGAAAGGATATGAGATGGCACTTACAATCAATCATTTATCCAAATCGTTTGGCGAACATATTGTTCTGAAAGATTTCAGTGCGAACATTCCTACAGGACAAGTGACACTGTTAACCGCACCATCCGGAAAAGGAAAGACAACCCTTTTACGTATTTTGATGGGACTTGAAACAGCTGACAACGGAGATATTTCAGATTTCAGCGGTCTCAAACAAAGTGCAGTTTTTCAGGAAGACAGATTATGCGAAAATTTAAGTGCATTATCCAACATTAAACTGGCATCTCCTCAATTGCAAAATGAAACAATTGAAGCGGCATTAAGTAAAGTAGGACTGGCAGAATATGCGCATTGCCCTATTTCAGAATTTTCAGGCGGAATGAAAAGAAGAGTGGCAATTTTACGTGCATTACTTGCTGACTATGACATCTTATTTTTAGACGAACCTTTCAAAGGTTTGGATGCAGAAACAAAGGCATTGGTTATGTCTGATGTAAAACAGCGCAGTCAAGGAAAAACCGTTATTCTTGTAACGCATGACCCAACAGAATCTGAAATACTGGGTGCTGTTTACAAAATTGAACTTTAAACATTTTGATATCACTTCACAAAAAACACTTCTCCTGACTTATTTCTATGCCGGTCAGAAGAAGTGTTTTTGTTATATATCATGTAACACAACACATTGACAAAATAGAATAAGGGATTTATGATACAGATAGAAAACACAGTAAAACTAAGAGGTGTATGACATGAAACGTTGCATTGTAAAAGCCGGAATCATTTTCGTATATAACATACAACAGGAGGCTGTAAATGATGATTTCGGCAAAACAAATATATCCGCGCTCAGGAGATAACCATACGGTTTATTTAAATCAAGTAATTACCAATCCAAATATTATCATCGGTGATTACACGATGTATCACGACTTCAGAAAAGACCCTACATTATTTGAACAAAATAACGTACTATATCATTATCCAATCAATCACGATAAACTCATCATAGGAAAATTTTGCTCTATCGCATGCGGTACAAGATTTTTATTCAACAGTGCCAACCATTCCTTAATGTCTTTATCCACTTATCCCTTTCCACTATTTTTCGAGGAATGGAATCAAAACCCATGTGATGTAACAAAGTCTTGGAACAATAAAGGCGATATTGTCATTGGAAATGATGTATGGATTGGATTTGAAGCTGTCATTATGGCAGGTGTTACAATTGGTGATGGCGCTGTGATTGGAGCACGCGCTCTTGTCACAAAAGACATACCACCCTATACCATTGTAGGAGGAGTACCTGCAAAGCCAATCAAAAAACGTTTTTCTGAGAAAACAATAGAAACTTTACTTCAAATTCGATGGTGGGATTGGCCAAAAGAAAAAATACAGAAGCATATTCCTGCCATACAATCCGGCAGCATAGAACAGCTGATAAAATAATGTTCTATATTTCTATAAAAACTTTTATATAAATTACTTGCATGTCTATGGATCATCGTTTCATTTGGAGGCGCAGTATGGAAATAACTGAAATCATAATAGAAACTCTGCTGGGGATTTTGCTTATTGTTTTTGCTTATCTGATTGGCTGCAAAGGTCAAATTCAGCTTTTGCATTCCTACCATTATCAAAATGTAAGTGAGGAAGACAAAAAGCCTTACACTCAAAAGATGGGAATAGGAAACTTTATCCTTGGCATTGGTATACTGATGATGCCTTATTTGAACCTAATCTATATGCCATTGGGATACTATACTGTGATACCGTTTATCATAGTCGGTATTGTATGGATGATTGTTTGTACCATAAAATACAACGGAAGTTTATTTGGAACAAAGAGAAAATAAAATACCCATCTGCTCTTTTCAGAAAGCAGATGGGTATTTTGTTTTTCCTGCTACAAGGAATTTTTATGATTTCTGCGAAAATCCAAATAATCTTGTAATATAATGGTGGCTGCTACAGCATCTACCACCGCTTTTCTTTTCTTGCCGCGTGTATCTGTGGAGTTTAAATAACCATGTGCGGTAATGGTCGTACCTCTTTCATCCCGTAAGGTTACAGGCAACCGCGTCTCATTTTGCAGTTTTTCTGCAAAACTGCGGCAGCGCTGTGCGCTCTCCCCTTCACTGCCATCCATATTTCGGGGCAGACCCACTACAAGCAATTTGGGGTGTTGCTCAGAAATAATTTGGGATATCTTTTCCAACAGACGTTCCTCATTGTGTTCATGTATTACAGTCACAGGAGAAGCCAGCATTTCACTTTCATCACAAATAGCAATTCCGGTACGCGCTTTGCCCAAATCAACTGCCATGATTTTCATTGAAACATCTCCTCATCCCATTCTGTTTTGATACGATTTTCCGGTTTCCACCACGTTTGTTTTGAAAAAGTAGATGTTTCTCCCGATAAATGGGAAGCATCATTGGCAAGTACCACGGTAGGCTCAAATGCATCATCAAAATCAATGATACTGACAGCAGTATTATCACACCAGTCTACCTCATTGATTTTCTCAATGGGCTTTCCCATTGCCCAGCACAGAAAATTACGAATGGCACAGCCATGAGAAGTTATACAAATCTGTTTTCCTTGATTCTTCTCTACAATTTCCAGTACCGCACATTTCATGCGCTCATATACATGACGCATAGGTTCTCCGTTCTTCGGAGCAAAATCATATGGCCTTGTATTCCATAACACTGTATCTTCAGGGAACAATCCGGGAAGGTCTCTCCAATAATGGCCTTCCCAATCCCCACCGTTAATTTCAATCAAATCTTCATGAATTTCAACCGTTAAATTGCGAAAGCTGTTAATTGCTTCCGCTGTTTGATAGGCCCGTTTTAACGGACTGGAATAAATGGCATCTATCTGCATATTACGGCAACGCAGCCTCAGCAAATCCAACTGCTTTCTTCCGTTTTCACTGATGTCAGCATCGGTATGTCCTTGAAATACACGTTTGATATTTCCTTCCGCCTCGCAATGACGAATTAAAATAATACGAGTCATACTGATTTATTCTCCCCAAGGAATCATTTTGCCGGTCAATTCTGTTACGGATGAAATTCCATTCTCATCTAAATATTTGTTCAATCCTTCTATAATTTCTACAGGCGCATATGGATTGGTAAAAAATGCAGTACCAATCTGCAAAGCAGTAGAACCTGCCAGCATCAGTTCAACGGCATCTTTCCAATTGGATACACCACCCATGCCTACAATCGGAATTTTCACACGATTATATGCTTGCCAAATCATACGAACAGCAATGGGCAATAATGCAGGACCTGATACCCCCCCTGTATTATTACGAATAATCGGACGGCGGGTTTGAATGTCGATTCGCATACCTGTTAAGGTATTAATCATGGAAATTGCATCTGCACCACCTGCTTCGGCAGACGCGGCAATGTCACCAATATCCGTTACGTTTGGAGATAATTTTACCATAAGAGGTTTTGTGCAATGTTTTCGTACTGCCGCGGTAATTTGCTCTACTCCTATACAGGAAGTACCAAATTGAACACCGCCTTCCTTTACATTAGGACAGGAAATATTCATTTCCAACATATCTACGTTGGTATCGGATAATTTTTCTGCCATAGCACAGTATTCTTCGGGAGTATTTCCGGCAATATTGGCAATGACTACGGTACCTTGTTCTTTCAGCCAAGGCAAATCATGTTCAATAAAATAGTCTACTCCGGGATTTTGCAGACCGATTGCATTGAGCATACAACCCGGGGCTTCTGCAATTCTCGGCGGAGGATTGCCCAAACGCTCTTTCAGGGTAATACCCTTACTTGAAATTCCGCCTAATGTGGAAAGCGGATAAAACTCATTATATTCTCTTCCAAAACCAAAAGTACCTGATGCTGCAATCAATGGATTGGAAAAATCGACGCCTGCAACTGTTACATGTAAATCAGCCATACTTGAAACCACCTTTTCTGTTTCTTGTTTTGTTAAAATACAATCTTTTTATAATCAAAAACCGGTCCGTCTTTACATACATGGCTGTATGTTTCATCTTGTTTTTCTTCTCTTTTGGTCTTGCAAGCACAACCAAGACAAGCGCCTACGCCGCATGCCATTCTTTCTTCCAAAGATACTTGGAACGGTACATGACGCTCATCGGCAACATGTGCCAGCGCTTTGAGCATCGGCATTGGACCACAAGCAAACATTTCATCAAATACAACATCAGCGATACAGTCCGTTACCAAACCATGATGTCCATACGTACCGTCATCTGTTACTACAATCACGTTACAGCCGGCCTTGATAAAATCCTGTTCCAAAATTACGAATTCTTTGCTGCGAAAGCCTATTACAACCGTTGCATTTTCTCCATATTGTTTTGCTAAGTACAACAACGGAGGCACGCCAATACCACCGCCTACCAACAATACTTTTTTCTTTGTATCTCCGATTTCATAACCATGACCCAAAGGCGCCAATAGATTCATGGTGTCATCTGTTTTCAATTGAGAGAGAATTTCCGTACCTTCTCCGCGAATCTGGAATACAATGCGCAAGGTATTATTTTCTTTATTGACATCGCAAATGGAAATAGGTCTGCGTAGTGTTTTTCCCGGTACCTGAATATGTACAAATTGACCCGGCTGTGCAATTTGTGCCAGCTCACCTGCAAACAAAGTAAAATCATACGTGTCTGTTGCTATTTTTTGTTTGCTTATAATTCTGCATGTTTTTACATCAAATTTCATAACATCCTCCATTTTTCTGTGAACAGGAATCAACCAATTTTTCCAATGCGGGTAATCAACTCATCACGCATACGTATTGCTTCTTCCGCTGCTGCTTTGGCATAATCCGTTTCCGTAACTTGATTCTTTTGCCATGCGCACATAATACCGCGTGAAGAATTAATCAAGGCTCCAAGACCTTTTTGGTCAAAGCCGGGCGCTACGTCATCAGCACCGCCGCCTTGCGCACCATATCCCGGTACCAAGAAAAATGTATGCGGCAATTTTTCGCGCAGTTCTTTCAGCTGTTCCGGATAAGTTGCACCAACCACTGCACCAACCGCACTGTAACCGTACTTACCCATATGCTCTGCTCCCCATGCTTCACACATGTGTCCCATAGTTTCGTAAATACTCTCATTGGAATCCAGCTTTAAATCCTGCAATTCTCCTGAAGACGGGTTAGAGGTTTTCACTAATACAAAAATGCCTTTATCTTGTTTATCGCAAATATCCAGTAATGACAAAATACCGTCAGAACCCAAATATCCGTTAACTGTAAGGGAATCTCCTGCAAACGGCGCAATTTTTTCCCCCTGCACATCTACTTGTCCTAAATGTGCAACCGCATATGCTTCCATGGTTGTGCCAATATCATTTCGTTTGCCGTCTGTCACTACAAACATACCCTTTTCTTTTGCATAGGCTATGGTATCATGCAAAGCTTTCATTCCTTGCCAACCATACATTTCATAATAAGCGCACTGTGGCTTTACAGCAGGCACAATGGTATGCAAAGCATCAATTAATCCTTTGTTAAACTCAAATAAAGCGGCAGCCGCCCCTTCTAAGGTATGACCATATTTTTCAAAGCAAGATTCTTTAATATAGGTTGGAATATAACTAAGCTTTGGGTCAAGTCCCGCTACGGTTGGATTTTGTTTTTCGATGATATTTTCGATTAAACGGTCTAAAGACATGTTGTTTCCTCCGAACAATTTATAATATGCAATATACCAATTTCATTTCATGCGATAAAAGTTATATAAAATTATTATAACAAAATTCGCAATATTTGCAAAGACCTTACGAACAATAACATACAGGATTCTAAAGTAATTTGGTTGGAGAATAAACGGTAATTTTTCCTTACATAAAAATAGTATTTGAAAGCATGAAACAGATTTCATACCATCAAATACTATATCAATTAATCCAATTCGTTAAATACAATTTTTCCGCCGCATACCGTAAATTTTACTTTTCCTGTCAGCTTTCTATTCTTAAAGACGCAGTTTTTGCTTTTACCATGTAATTTATCTGCATCAACCGTCCATTCTTCATCTTTATCAATCAGAATCACGTCCGCAGGGCTTCCTTTCTTTAAGGTACCTGCCGGAATACCCAATAGTTGTGCCGGTTTTGTTGACATCTTTTCAATCAGTTGCAACATAGTGCAATGTCCTTGTTTGACCAAAGCGGTAATTCCTGCTGACAAAGAGGTTTCCATACCAATGGCTCCATTTGGTGCTTTTTCAAAATCAGCTTTTTCTTCCGGTGTATGTGGTGCATGGTCCGTAGCAATTGCATCTAATGTTCCGTCTTTTAATGCTTCGATTACTGCCAGTCGATCTGCTTCCGTTCTTAGAGGAGGATTCATTCTGTAATCGGCGTCACGTTTGAGCAGCTCTTCTTCTGTCAAGGTAAAGTAGTGGGGAGCCGTTTCTGCCGTTACTGCCACACCTCTTGCTTTTGCGTCGCGTATTAAGGCAATGGAAGTTGCAGTACTTACATGACAAATATGAATCGGAACATTGTAAGCTGCGGCCAACGCGATTTCTCTGGCTGTTCCACAGTCTTCCGCAGCGGCAGGAATTCCTTTTACGCCCAATGTCTCCGCTACTTTTCCGCCATGAATGATACCGCCTTTTGCCAAATACAAATCTTCACAGTGAGATACAACCGTCATACCAAGCTTTGGCGCGGCCTGCATAGCTTCTGCCATAAATTCTGTATTAATCACAGGTCTTCCGTCATCGCTTAAAGCAATCGCTCCCGCCTCTTTTAAAGCTGCTAAGTTGCAAAGCACATCACTTTGCAATCCTTTTGTAATAGCAGCCGATACATATACGTGTGCATCTGCATCTTTTGCTTTCTCCAAAATATACTGCACTGTTTCTACATTATCTACTGTTGGATTTGTGTTTGGCATTGCCAGTACACTGGTAACACCGCCTGCAGCAGCTGCCTTACAACCACTGATAATGTCTTCCTTTTCAGTCTGACCCGGGTCGCGTAAATGTACATGCATATCTACCAAACCGGGAGCAGCAATTAACCCACTGGCGTCTATGGTAACTTCTGTTTCGTATTCCAGATTAGTACCAATGTCAGCTATCACACCGTCTACTAAAAAAATGTCTCCCTCGCAATCCATATTTGTTGCAGGGTCACATATATGAGCATTCTTAATTAAAATTTTTACCATATTTTATACGCTCCCTCTCTGCACTGTTTTTTTATATTATAGCATTAAAAAAATTGCTTTGCAATTTTTTACTGACAAATGCTAAAACGTTCTTGCCAACAGCCAAAACTTTAGTTTTGCTGCTGTTGCTAGGTTGTTATAGCATAGAAAAAATTACAAAGTAATTTTTAACGTTGGAGCGCTAAAACGTTCTAGTCAACAATCAAAATCTGTGATTTTGCATTTGTTGCTAGGTTGTTATAACATAAAAGAAATAGCTGAACAATTTTTAACAGATAAACGTTAAATGTTCTAAGTAATAGCCGAAATTTTGAATATTGAAAGAAGTTCCTTTCAATGTTTGTTTTGTTGCTATTATTTGGTTGTTATCGTATAAGAGAAATTGCTCTGCATATTGAGTAAACAAATATTAAAAGAAAGTCCTCCAGATGCAAATGAAAGCCTTTTTCTTTGATATTATTCAGACTGTAAAAAATAAAAATAGATTTCAAAGCAATTTGAAATCTATTTTTAACATTAAATATGACAGAAAAATTTTGTAAGTGCAAGCACCTCTCTTCCATAAGAAGAAGAAAAAATATACCACGGCGTCTCAGCGCATACTGCATAAGAACGCATTCCTAATTCATCAGCCAACCTGCCTGCCCTAAATTCATGATAGTACTCTGTGATAATGGCTATATTTTGATTCCAACCTTTTGATTGAATAATCTGTTTTGCATTTTCTAAGTTCTCTTTTGTATTACGTGAGCTGGCATCTTTTTCAATTCTTTCAGGGGAAATTCCTTTCTGCACCAAATAATCATACATAACCTCTGCTTCCGAAGGCGTATCTTTATCTCCCAGCCCGCCTGTCACCACACAGTTTACCGTTGGATTTTCCTCTAAATATTCTACAGCTCTGTCTAACCTTGCTGTTAATGATGGTCCTAACTCATTTTCTTCAAGGGGACTCCCCAGTACAACTGCCGTTACATTTGCCAAAGGTACCTGATTGATTGCAAATATCATTAAACCTGTTAAAAATGCAATCCAAATTCCAAATATCACAGCCAGAAAATTTACAATGCTAAATGTAACAAAGTATGGCTTTTGCGCCATCTTTCTCTTACAAAAACGCTTCACCGGAAAGTAAGCCATAGCAAGGATACTGACAGCAATACCAAAATAAGACCCTACGTTAAATATACCAAAGAAAAAAGGAATACAAAACCAGATAAACAGTCCAAAGCCTACTGCTATGGTTACCGGTTCGTACCATTTCATTTCTATCTTTTTATGAGACAACGCTTTCATATAAACCCCTCTCCAATTGGGACTATTTTACTATATCATACCATAAGGTAGGAATGACTGCAAATTGATTTCTGCATTATTACAAAGAAATATTTTATAACGGTAAAAAGACTCCAAAGCTGATGCTTTGGAGTCTTTTATTTACAGCTGAACTGTTTTATTTCGTTTTACAAAAGTGGTATGTAAAATTTGATGCGCAATATGACTGCCCGGTTCTTCTAAGTATTCCTGATAAACTTGCTTAATAATCGGACTTTCATGGCTTTTTCTAAACGGAAGATTCTTATCTTCTTCATATAACGCTTTGGCACGCAGTGATTTTAAATCAGTGAAATTACGTACTTCTGCCGGTTGTATCGGCTGTCCTCCGCCATTAACGCAACCACCAGGACAACACATAATCTCAATAAACTGACAATCCGCTTCTCCGGAGCGTACTTTTTCCAATAATGTATTGGCATTTTCCAGTCCACTGACAACAGCAACCTTTACTTCCAGCCCATTTAAGTTATAAGTTGCCTCTTTATAATCTTGTGTGCCGCGTACTTCATGGTACTCTATATTTTCCAAAGGTGCGCCAAAAATCGTATCTGCCGCTGTTCTGAGAGCAGCTTCCATAACGCCGCCTGTTGCGCCAAAAATAGCGCCCGCACCGGTGCTGACCCCCATAGCAGGATCAAATTCTTCATCCGGTAAATTTGCAAAATCAATGTTGCATTGTTTTAACAAACGTCCAATTTCACGTGTTGTCAATACAATATCCACATCTTGAATACCGTCTCCGGCTGCATCTTGATCCTCTCGGTCAATTTCAAACTTTTTCGCAGTACAAGGCATAATACTTACAGATACAATATTTTTAGGGTCAATACCATTTTTCTCAGCATACCAAGTTTTCAACATTGCACCTGTCATTTGTTGAGGAGACTTACATGTGGATACATTTGGCAATAGGTCAGGAAAATAATGCTCACAGAATTTTACCCAACCAGGAGAACAAGATGTAATCATAGGTAATACACCGCCTGTTTTGACACGATGTATAAATTCATGAGCCTCTTCCATGATGGTAAGGTCTGCTCCAAAATCAGTATCGAATACTTTATCCACACCCAGTCTGCGCAGAGCCGCTACCATTTTGCCTTTTACGTTTGTACCAATCGGCATATCAAAACATTCGCCCAGAGTAGCGCGAATAGAAGGTGCTGTTTGCACTACAACATATTTTTCAGGGTCGTTAATCGCTGCCAATAATTCGGCTGTTTGATCACGCTCAACCAACGCGCCTGTCGGACAGCTTACGATACATTGTCCGCAGGAGACACAGCTTACTTCTGCCAAAGGCAAGTTAAACGCACATCCGATTTGTGTATCGAAACCACGGTTGTTTGCACCGATTACTGCTACGTGTTGATGTTCACAAGCTGCAACACAGCGACGGCACAACACACATTTGGCATTATTGCGCACCAAATGGGCAGTAGATGTATCCGGTACACTGGCCGGTCTTTCTCCGTCTAATTTGTCTTCAACATCTACACCCAACTCTGCACAAAGCTGTTGTAATTCGCAAGTGCCGTTACGTACGCAGGACAAACATTTTCTTTCATGAACAGAAAGCAATAATTGAAGTGTTGTTTTTCTGGATTCAATCACTCTTGGAGTATTTGTAAAAATCTCCATGCCCTCATTTACAGGATGTACACAAGCGGCGACCAAAGAGCGCGCTCCTTTTACTTCTACAACACAAACACGGCAAGCGCCGATTTCATTCAAATCTTTTAAAAAACATAAGGTAGGAATTTTAATACCGGCAAATCTTGCCGCTTCCAAAATTGTGGAGCCTTCCGGTACGGAGAAAGGCATTCCATTGATTTTAATCTGATACATGTTGCCACACTCCTCTCTTATTCTCTCACAATTGCATTGAATTTACAGTTTTCCATACAAACACCGCATTTAATACATTTGTTCATATCAATAAAGTGATGTTCTTTCACATTACCATGGATTGCGCCTACAGGACAATTACGAGCACATTTGGTGCAACCAATACATTTTTCAGGCAACACTTTAAATATGGTAAGTTCTTTACAAGCACCTGCCGGACAACGATGGTCATGTACATGAGCTACATATTCATCACGGAAATATTGCAGGGTAGACAAAACGGGGTTGGGCGCTGTTTGACCCAGCGCGCACAAAGAGTTGTCTTTAATATAGTGGCACAAGGATTCCAACTTCTCAATATCACCGTCTTCACCTCTGCCGCTGGTGATTTTCTCCAGCATTTCCAAAAGGCGTTTGGTACCAATACGGCAAGCAGTACATTTACCGCAGGATTCATCCACAGTAAAGCGAAGAAAGAATTCTGCGATATCAACCATACATGTGGATTCATCCATAACAATCAAACCGCCGGACCCCATCATGGCACCAATTTCAGTTAAGTTGTCATAGTCAATCTCAATATCTAAAAATTTAGCGGGAATACAACCGCCGGAAGGACCGCCTGTTTGTGCAGCTTTAAATTTGCCGCCATCGGAAACACCGCCGCCGATTTCCTCCACAATTTCCCGTAAGGTAGTTCCCATTGGAACCTCAACCAAACCTGTATGTTTGATTTTACCACCCAAAGCAAATACTTTTGTACCTTTTGAACGCTCTGTTCCAATAGATTGGAACCACTCTGCCCCATGCAATATAATTTGTGCAATATTGGCATACGTTTCAACGTTATTTAAAATGGTAGGTTTGCCATACAAACCTTTTACTGCTGGATATGGAGGGCGAGGACGAGGTTCACCGCGATGACCTTCAATGGATGCCAGCAAAGATGTTTCCTCACCGCAAACAAAAGCACCGGAGCCTAGACGTAATTCAATGTCAAAATCAAAGCCGCTGTCAAAGATATTTTTTCCAAGCAAGCCCAATTCTCTTGCTTGCTGAATTGCAATTTGCAATCGTTCAACTGCAATCGGATATTCTGCACGAATGTAAATATATCCTTGTGTAGCGCCAATGGCATAACCTGCAATTGCCATTGCTTCCAAAACAGAGTGCGGGTCACCCTCCAACACAGAACGGTCCATAAAGGCTCCCGGGTCACCTTCGTCCGCATTACAGCAAACATATTTCTGGTCAGCATCATTTTGGGCTGCAAGGCTCCACTTTAATCCTGTTGGGAAACCGCCGCCGCCTCTGCCGCGCAAGCCGGAATCTTTAATGACTTGAATGACTTCTTCCGGTTTCATTTCAGTCAGCACTTTACCTAAAGCGCTGTATCCATCCATCGCTATGTATTCTTCAATTACTTCAGGATTAATTACACCACAGTTGCGCAGCGCAATTCGTTTTTGTTTTTTATAAAACGGTGTATCAGTCAAGGAATGAATGGCATCGTTGTCGATGGTCTCCTGATATAACAGACGCTTTACGATTCTTCCTTTGAGCAAATGTTCTTCTACAATTTCCGGAATATCAGCAAGAGTAACCTTGCTGTAAAAAGAGCCTTCCGGATATACAATGACAACAGGTCCTAACGAACATAAACCGAAGCAGCCGGTACATACTACATTGACTTCTTTATCAAGACCTTTTTTCTTAATCTCTTCTTCCAGTCTGCGCATAATCTCCTGACTGTTAGAGGAAGAGCAGCCGGTACCGCCGCATACGAGTACATTGGAACGATACATTACATTTTCCCCCTTATTTTGTGTGAGCACCAATGGTAAACTCTTGTACTACGTTACCATTTACAATATGGTCGTTAACTACTCTAACAGCCATTTCAGGTGTCATTTTTACATAGGTCACTTTATCTTTTCCGGGAGTAACCACTTCGACAACCGGCTCAAACTGGCAAATTCCGATACATCCTGTTTGTGTCACTTGTACGTTGGTAATTCCGCGTTTTTCTAATTCATCAATAAAAGCAGTTAAAACCGGGCGTGCACCGGCGGCAATTCCGCAAGTAGCCATACCCACCAAAATGCGAATTCCATCTTCCTGCCCTTCTCTTACACTGATTTGAGCACGGGCTTTGTCTCGAATTGCTTGTAATTCAGCTAATGATTTCATTTCATTCATCCTCCATGTAGTAAAGCGGTTTGTTCCGTTAAATAATCTTTCAGCCACTGACTGACATCAGGTGCATTCAGAGGAATTTCTCCCAAAATATCTTTTAGTTCCTTTGTATTCAAAGTAAAATCCAAATGCCCTATTCTTCGATAAAAAATAAAATCTAAATCCGGATTGCAGGTAATCAGTAACCATACAGTGGCGTTAATATCGCCCAAAGGCAGCATATCCAAATGCGTTGTAATGAAGGTTGCTGTCACTTTCGTTCCTTGATTTAGGTCAGATTCTATTTCAAAACTACCACCTGTCATCTCCGCTTCCATTTTAAAAAGCGGGATACCCATACCAACTTTCCTGGTTGTTCTGGTGGTAAAAAAAGGGTCAATTACTTTGCATACCTGTTCTTTGCTCATACCTTTACCGTTGTCTGTAACCACAATGGTAAGCTTTTGCGCTTCTTCTAAAACTGATATTTTTATGACTGTTGCACCGGCCGAAATAGAATTTTGAACAATATCCATAACATTCAGTGATAATTCACGCATAGAAATTACTCATACTTACTCAAAATATCTTCAACTTCACTAACAGAAACGCGCCCGTATACATCGTCATTTACGGTCATAACCGGCGCTAAACCACAGGCACCAATACAACGGCATTCGGTAATGGAAAATTTACCATCCTGTGTGCACTCCTCAGGCTGAATACCAAGCACTTCACAAATTTTGCCCAGAACATCTGCCGCACCTTTTACGTAGCAAGCTGTTCCCATACAAACTGAAACATTATATTTTCCTTTTGGTGTCAATGCAAACAACGAATAGAAAGTAGAAACGCCGTATATTTCTTCCAGCGGTACATCCATTTTTTCTGCAATCATGGTTTGCACTTCAATCGGCAAATAGCCATAAATTTCTTGCGCCTTTTGAAGAATCGGCATAACGGAACCATGTGTTCCGCCGTTTTCGTCAATTACTTTAAAAAGCTGTTCTTGTTGTTCCTTTGTTCCTTGAAAAGGCAGGGTAGAAATACGCTTTTGCATAATAATTCTCCTCCCAGGATTGTTTACATATCTCTAAATTACCCGTAATTTTGTATAAAATCTAGGGTTCAATCCAGCTAAGTATATCATAGTTTTTTCTCAAATACCAGAGAGATTGACAAAAAATATACGAAGAATGTGAAATTTTAAACAAATAGTCATAAAAAGTTACCGTGTGCTAATTTACTTCATTATTTCAAAGTAATTCTTTCACACGGCAATGTTGGATTCACTTTATTTCCATGTAATATCTATTTCACCGTTCAATGCAGCTATTAAACATTCGGGAGTACATTCAGGCAATGCAAGCCATGCATTTGGTTCCAGCATATGTTCTAAATAATGCGCATCTGAGTTTCGAAGTAAAATTTTATCTCTTAACTCAGCATGTTCTCTGAGTAAACAAACCTCATCTGCATAATGGGTAATCTCTGCAGCTTTGAAATTGGCTTCCGGCGGTATTGCCCCCAAGGTTGAGAATACGCTGTAAGCACTGCGGTCAATATGTGCGGGAAAAGCAGCTCCGTGATATTGATTCACCAGTGCGACCACATCATCAATTCCAATATTGGCAGCATTGATTAACAGTTGTGTTTCTTCTCCAATCGGCTCATCCGAATCATTCATAATTATCTGTGTGCCGAAAGTCCCTGCGTCATTGTTCATGACCGGAGAATGCTGTTTGACATATTGATGAAATTCCATTGCATCTGCAACTGTGGGAAATAGACAAATGGTATGCGCATCTTCCGCAGTACATAATTCCATACCGGGAACTACAGTCAAACCGTTTCTCTTCCCAACTGTTACCGTCGCCTCACAATTTAGGCAGGAATTGTGATCTGTTAACGCAATCATATCGTATCCCATCAATTTAGCCATATTTACAATGTTATTCGGCGTCATATCCTCGCTTCCACAGGGAGATAAACAAGAGTGCAGATGCAAGTCATAGTATACTCGTTTCATTCTGACAATAACCTCGATAGTTGAACTGCAACCTGATAGCTGTTTGCATTTGATGAAAATACTGTGATTCCTTGCTGCTGTGCTTTTTCTTTGGCCTCTTCATCCAGTGCAGCAGCATCCGTTAAAATAATACAAGCTGCATCTGACAAAGCGGCTACAGCAATTGCATTGATATTTCCCATAACCGTAAGCCAAACATCACCGGCCTGTACTCGGCTCATGGCCCAACTGAGTAAATCTCCAATATAACATCCGGTTATTTTTTTATCTGTTGTTTGTTCTACCAAAACAGTAAGTTCCAATGATTCTTTTAATTGATGTACTGTCATGTACAATCACCCTTCCTAGTTACTTCTTGCCAATCACATCTACACTGTTCTATGATGAATTCTTTTCATGAGTTCCTTGTGTCATGTGGTTTTAAGTCTTGCCTTTATTTTGTAATGGCGGATTCATGTGTGCCATATGAGACAATGTATCCGTTACCTGTTTGATTTCTTCCTTCATAACAAAGATACAATTGCTTTTATCTGCCAGACCGCATACCACATCTTCTGCAAAAGCGTGGCAAGTGGGCGCTCCGCATGCGCCGCAATCCAGACCCGGAAATTCCTCACACATACTGTCAATCCGATTCATCATGTCCATTGCTTCTTCTAAATTGTCCGATAATTTTAAAACAGGAGCAAACTCCAAATCATCTGTCCATTTCATGCAGGAAGGAATGTGTGCGGGCAAATGATTTTTTGCCACAGGCAAGTATCTGCGTAAACTTTGCAGCCTTGCTTTTGCAACATAAGCATTCTCAATACAAAATACGCCGCCTACACATCCCCCTGTACAAGCATTTAACTCCACAAAGTCAATCCCTTGGATTCTTTCTTCTTCCAAGCCTTCTAAAATATCAATAATATTTTCCATACCGTCTGCCGCTAAGTAACGGTCGTTGAGTAAAGCGGATGCCTCACCGCCGCTGGAAGCCCAGCCGACTCCGATAACACCGGACTGAGACAACGGTTCTGCTTTTTCAATGTGCTTCATCGCATCTGCAATCTGATGATAAATTTCACTGATTGCAATTGCTCCGTCCACATGAGATACTGTGGTCCCGATAGGAGACTTAATATCCGTTACTTTTGCAGCGCAAGGTGTGATAAAAAATACGCCTATTTGTTCTATTGGCAGCCCTGTTTTTTGATGGGCTTCTTCCTTTGCAAGCAGTGCAGCCGTTTCCATGGGAGAATGCAAGGGAAGCACATGAGCGCATAAAGCCGGAAACCTGACACGAATCAATCGCACAATGGCCGGACAGGCCGAACTGATAATCGGTTTTGGCATATTTCCATCCAAAATGATTTTTCTTGTAGCATCCGATACCAGCTCTGCCGCTTTGGAAACTTCAAAAATATCATCAAATCCCAAGCGTTTTAAAGCTGTTAATATCAAATCTATATGATCCAAATGGCGGAACTGCCCATATAAAGATGGTGCCGGCAGAGCAATATTATATGTAAAACGATTTAACATTTCCAAATGGTCAAACTTGGCTTTTTTTGCGTGATGGGGACAAACACGAATGCATACACCACAGTCAATGCAACGTTCCGGCGTAATAATTGCTTTTCCTTCTCTGACGCGTATTGCTTCTGTCGGACATCTTTTGATACAGTTGGTACAACCAACACATTTGTCTACATCTAATGTAACTGAATGATAAAAACGTTCCATAAGAAATTCCTCAAGACTGATTTACTTGAACTGTCATGTATATCGTAGTGCCTTTTCCAACTTCTGACTCAATATGAAGGCTGTCTGTATATTTTTTTATATTAGGCAGCCCCATACCTGCACCAAATCCCAAGGCACGTACATTCGCCGGTGCGGTAGAGTATCCTTCCTGCATAGCTTGTTCAATGTTTTCTATTCCCGGACCTTTGTCTTCCATCTTTATATCTATATGATCAGGATATACCTCTACAAATATTTCACCGCCTCCGCCGTGAATTACCATGTTTATTTCACCTTCATACATGGCAATGGCAGCTCTGCGAATTGCTTCAGAGTTGTACCCTAACTGTTTTAACTTATTTTTTACTTTACTGGAGGCTTCTCCCGCACACGTAAAATCATCTCCCAATACAGTAAAATGAAGCGGCAAAGAAGTCATTGCTTTTCACCCCCGCCTCTGAGACCGTGTTGATACAACATACCGCAGGCAGTAAACATACTGTAAGGCGTTTGTAATATTGCAATGTTTCGTTGAGCTGCTAAATTTACAATGGTATCATCTGCATGTTTACCGCGTACAAATATAATACAAATCATGTCCATCATTTCAGCAGTTCTTACCACTTGAGGATTTGTTAATCCGGTGATTAACGCAGATTGGTCCTTTACATATGCCAAAACATCACTCATCATATCACTTCCGCAGGCAGTGTGCACTTCTTGCTCCAAATCTGCCTGGGGAGTCAATAACTGCGCATTTAAAATTGTGATAATATCTTTTATTTTCACAGCAATACCTCCATTACATACATTTCATTGTTGCTATTTTATAATGATGGAATAGATACATTCATACTAATATTATACCAACAAAATTCATAGAATGAAATATGACAAAATTGAAAATTCAGATTCAATTATCTAAAAAATAATATTACTTCGTGAAAATGCAGTCAAAAAATCAAATTTTAAAAAAAATTATGTTACATTTTACTCTTTTGTATGATTGACTTCATTTTAAGGAAGAGATATAATTATTTTATCTTATCATTTTGTCCAAGGGCTTTCTTATGCATTGGACATTATGTACTTTTGGAGGTAAATTTATGAAACGCGTTTACAACTTTTCCGCAGGCCCATCTGTACTACCAGAAGCTGTACTTCGTCGTGCAGCTGACGAAATGCTGGACTACCAAGGAAGCGGCCAGTCTGTTATGGAGATGTCCCACCGTTCCAAAACATTTGATGCAATTATTAAAAACACAGAAGCTTTGCTCAGAGAATTAATGGAAATTCCTGATAACTACAAAGTTCTGTTTTTACAAGGCGGTGCATCTTCCCAATTTGCAATGGTACCTATGAATTTAATGACAAAAAACGGCAAAGCTGATTTTGTGATTACAGGTCAATGGGCAACAAAAGCACAAAAAGAGGCAGCTCGTTATGGTGAAGCAAATATTGTTGCTTCCTCCAAAGATAAAACTTTCTCCTATATTCCGGAATTAGACCCATCCACATTCTCAAAAGATGCAGATTATTTCCACATTTGCTACAACAATACTATTTATGGAACCAAATACACCAAATTGCCTGAAACAGGTGACGTTCCTTTGGTAGCAGATATTTCTTCCTGCATTTTAAGCGAGCCGATTGATGTAAGTAAATTTGGTTTGCTGTATGCAGGCGCACAAAAAAACATGGGTCCTGCCGGCTTAACTGTTGTAATTGTTCGTGAAGACTTAATCGGCGAACCAATGGAGAAAACTCCAACTATGTTTACATATAAAACTCATGCAGAAAATGATTCTTTGTACAATACACCTCCTTGCTATTCTATTTACATGTGCATGTTGGTATTGGAATGGCTGAAAAATGATATTGGCGGTTTGGCTAAAATGAAAGAGTTAAACGAGAAAAAAGCCAAAATTCTTTATGAAATCCCCACCTATCCATACAGAAAAGAATTAAAAAAACGATGGATAGATTATCCACTCTGGTGGAAAGAACGAACATATATGCCAATACTACATCGATATGTTGATCGGATAGTAACGATAAGCAAAGATGAAAGACTATTCGGAATGCCTACAATACCAATAATCAATGGGATCAATCTTGATGTGCGGGATCGAGAAATTGAGGTGTCGTTGTCCGAGGACGAACAAGTCCATATTCAATATTCTGAAAACAGCAAAGAGTATTATGATATTTCTGTTTCCGATGGAAATGTGCTGACTATGGTAAATGCCAACAACAAAGAATGGACGGATTATATCGGAGGGAAGCCCTCCGCTGAAAATCGGAAAATATCGCTGCAGATCCCGGATGCACTTTTAGACACCCTGGCACTATCTACAACAAACGAGGATATAACGCTTTCTGCACTGTCGGTAAACAAAAGTATAAGCATTTCTTCGAATGGCGGAAATATTACCTTTGAAAACTTAGCTGTCGGAAAATCTCTATACCTGACTGTTAAAAACGGGGATATTTCAGGGACGGTGAGAGGAAGTTATGACGATTTTGCTATTCAGTCCGAAATAAAAAAAGGGGAAAGCAATCTGCCGCCGGACAAAAAGGGCGGTGACAAAATTTTAAGTGTGTCAAATAACAATGGTAATACTAATATTGATTTTGTCAGCGATTAAATTATTTATTTTAAAACCATTATCCCAAATGCGGTGTTTTTAAGTGAACATCGGAAGGGTGTGACCCCCACCCAAAGGTGGGTATGATACAAATCGGCGTGTCTATATAAACCAATGTTTCTGAGTGAACATCGGTAGGGTGTGCAAAGCACACCGCGTTAGGTGAGCCGCCATCTCACGCGAAGCGTGAATATACATATAATAATTTGTTATAAAATAAAAATTGCCGGGACTGCGCGCCTAACGCGGCAGATTTCATCTTCATTGAGTATTCATAATAATATTTGCGTATTCATAT
>ERZ825896.56-NODE-56-length-138421-cov-19.060058_pt1 | contig 138421 bp, 124 predicted proteins | sample MGYA00519858_ERZ825896 | MGnify/ENA primary metagenome ERZ825896 (study PRJEB31778, sample SAMEA3449214) | human gut metagenome | biome: human gut; feature: human-associated habitat; material: faeces | place: United Kingdom | collected 2010/2012 ... | reverse complement strand
TCCCAGCAGTTAAAGGCATGGCGGCCCACGGGAGGACGCCGCCATGCTGTTTTACTATAATCTTAAAGAACAGGAAGCAATAGAATACGCTAATGAGATTATCGGCATTGTAAATTCCAATTGGAAAAAAATTGCCGCACAATACGGTCTAAGCAGAAGCTCAATAGAATATATGAGACCGGCTTTCAGCTTAAATCCGATTGAATAAACTTTTATATTCTTCGTCATCAAATGATGCACTACCCTACTGTAAAAGATAATGCGGATTTAGAGTTTCTTTTGACGCTTCAGTGTAAGGTTCGCAATTTCTCATACGAATTTGCGGTTCTAAGCAAAAATAAAATTCTGAGAGATTTTTGAGAGACGTAAAGTCTAAAAAACGGCTTAAATAGGCGGTTTTGAAAAAAGATTGCGAGGCTCTGACTCCGTCATTTAAGGTTCGAATCCTTATACCTCTGCCAAAGAGGAACGAGATACTCAAGCGAGTATCTCGTTTTTCTTTTGTAAAAAGAAATTAAGGATTCGAAGAATACTTATTACGGGTTTATGATGTAATCAAACCCGTAACATCGTTCTGTCAAGTCTTCAAGGTGGAGATTTGCAAAGCAAATACTACCGTGACTTGACAGGTTGATATAATCTGCCACAAGGCTGGAAGTTTTACTTTCAGCCTGTTTTTATGCCCGAATACTGCTTTTTACGGCGGTATTCGGGCATTTATGACTGAGACTTTTGAGAGACTTTTCAAAAAATATAGAGAGATTAAAGAAAATCGACCATATGCACCGCCGGGTGAATACAGTGAATGTTCTTCACCACCTGTTAGCGTTGCTATTTTGAATGCCGTTAAGTAAGAACTTGATAAACATGAAACACAACTTTAAAAGAGGTTTGTCCCAAATGTTAGGGCAAACCTCTTTTAACGATATTCGCTTTGTACTTTTATTCTAATTAGTTTTGTGATATAGTACTAATATAGGGGGTATTGTAACATGAAAAAGGGTAAAAAAATTATTTTACGAATATTAACAATAATATTTGCGGCTTTTTTGATATTTGGTATTGCGCATATTATTTATGTTCAATACCACAGAGCAGAGGTTGTTGAATATTTGGTTGATAAATATGATTTTGACAAAAAGGACATAGTTCTGCTAGATTACGAAGGCAAAAAATTTCATGATGATTCGGATTTAGGTATTCTTTTTGATTGGTACACAACGCCTAAAACATGGAAGTTGAGATACAACAAAAGAACTTTTGGAGTATCAAAAACAGAATACGGATTTAGTGATGATTATCAATTAGAAGACATTTTTGAATGGTCGGTTGACTATTTGAAAACAGTTGACCATAATGTTGTCGGTATCAAAATTGATTGTGGAAAATTACATGATATTGTAACAAAAGAAAACATAAAGGATTTCTTGATAAATGACAACGATTCATTTGTGATTTATTATAAAGTTGACACTCTTGAACAATATTATACCTATTCAAAAAACGGCTTCAAATATACCAATGATAATTTTGATAATATCAATTCTCAAGTTTTGAAAAAGTTTGAGCTTATTGATAAAAATATTGAAAATAAAGGTGTTTATTTGACGACATCCGATTTAGAGTTTTCAAGGAACAGTTGGGATAATTTCGCAAGTTATTATTATGATACAAAAATTGGAAATATAAAATTAGAGGAAAAAGGAAAGGCGATAGGATGAATAAAAACAGCAAATCAACTTTCAAGAAAATTAAAAAATATGCTTGTATTGCTTTAATTTTCGCTATATTTTCAGCAGCTTCTATCATTTTATATTCAAATTCATTAACTCGTAATGCAAAGGAGTATATTGCATACAAATACGGCGTTACTCAATCCGAAATAACTGAAGTTGAAGAATACAAGGCACATATTGAAACAGAGTTTGTTTTATTAGAAAAATTTAATATTTGGGTAGTACCGGCAAAATGGGTGTTCAATGTTGACGGTAAAAATTTTAATGTTGAGTATTTTCAAAAGCACTATGTAGATGATTTTCAATTAGAAGATTTGGAAATATGGTGTACTGAATATTTACAAGATAATGTTGATTCTAACATTTCCGGCATAGAGTTATACAGTGATATGATTTTTCACGATAACACTTATGATATGTTTTCTAAACGCTCAAGATATTATACTGTTCGCTCATCAAAATCATTATCATATTCGGATAATAAATTGTGGAAGCAAGAAGATATTAGTGAGTTTTTAAATTATCAATTTGATAATTATAAACATTTGGGAGTTTTTTATAAAACCGACAATATTTCTAAATATAATACAACAGATATTAACAGCAGTTACGACAATTTGGTGCAGACCCTTAATCATAATGCCACAATTTCAAACTGCACTCTCACGCCGATTTTGTATGGCGGCGCTTTAGAACTTGTACGCAATAAAGATTGTTTGTATCTTTTATATAACAAAAACGGAACTGCAATTACAGTTAATGATACCGATTTGAATGATGTAGTATATAATTTTGCAATATACAAAAGAAACTGTTATGAAATTAAACTTGGAAAACATTCCTAACAAATATTCGTCTATATGCGAAAACATTACGAATATAAAATCAAGGGAAAATGGTAAAGCAATAAAATGAATAAAAAAAATCAATACAACATTAAAGACTATATCAACTCGTTTAATACACAAAAGAAAATTGCTTTATATCTCTCTGTTGCACTTTTACTTTTTCATTTATTATCGATAATTATATATTTGATAGAACGTACAAATATAACTATATTAACAGAAAGTAATATAATTTCAGTTATTACAAGTATGTTAACAATTTCATTTTCCATTTCAGAAATTCTTGATGTATATTTGTTTTTATTTCCAATATTTTTTATAATATTTAATTTTGTTATGTTACATAAAAACAAATACAACAAACTTGTTATTATTATAGACTATATTTTCCAAATAATTAACCCTATTACCATAGGTTTTTTCGTGTCTGCATTTTTATTAGTAATAAACAAAGAATATCCAATATAAAATAAAGGAAATAATAGCTATGATTAAAAAAATCCTGTTAATACTTGCGTATTAGCAGGATTTTTTAATAGTGCAATGGGCAAAACTCAGAAAGTTTAAACCACATTCTTCTTTATGCAGTGCGCCCCAACAGGAGCTTTTTTATTTAGCAAAGTAAAAGTTAATAATATGAGAGCAATACATTTTTTCGCTATACAAGCCCTACATCCTCAACTACTTCATCATTATAAACATAAACTCTGTTAACACGAGCAGGTATTCTGCAAGGGAGTTCGTAATTGAAAGAGTATGCGCTGTCTGACAATTCTTCTATGGAAATGTGAGCGCTGTTTTGAGTGCCGACTATAACAACTTCATCGTTTATATTACAATCAATATCGCTGACATCCACCATAAATTGGTCCATACAAACTCTGCCGAGAATTTTTGCATATTTGCCGTTAATAATAACCTTGCCTTTGTTAGAAAGACAGCGAGGGAAAGCGTCTGCATAGCCGATAGGAATTGTTGCGACTTTAGTTGTTTTCTCAGTTGTAAATGTACCGCCGTATGAAATTTCCCTTTTGGGTTCAAGCTCTTTAATATGAGAAATCTTTGTGTACCAGCTCATTATCGGCTCAATATCAAGAAGGCTTTTATCAACCTCCTCCGACGGATAAAGACCGTACGTAACAATACCCATTCTGCACATATCAAAATATTCGTCAAAATTCATAATACCGGCACTGTTGTTCAAATGCTTAATAGGTATTTCAATTTTTCTGTCACTTAGCATCTTGCAAAATCGTTTATACTTGTTTCGCTGCTCAACAGCTTTTGACAAATCAGCTTCATCACTGGTTGCAAAATGAGAGAACATACCTTCTGCAAAAATGTTAGGCAACTCGGTTATGCGCTTGCAAATATCAGCACTTTCCTCGTTGACTTGAAATCCTATTCTGCTCATTCCCGTATCAATACAAAAATGATAAGGCATATTTTTATTTTGCTTTACTGCTTCGTTTGAAAGTGTAACTGCGTCATCATATGAAAAAATAGGTATTCGTATATCATATTTAACAGCCTTTTCAACATCAAACGGAAACACCCTTCCCAAAATCAATATCGGTGTTTTGATTCCCGCTTTTTTAAGTTCAATAGCTTCTTCAATACATGCAACTCCGAAAAAGTCACACTTATCATCAAGAAATTTGCCTATCTCAACAGCGCCGTTACCGTATGCATTAGCTTTAATTACGCCGAGCAGCTTAATGCCGTTTGGAAGTTTATTGCGTACACTGTTATAATTATGTTCAAGCTTATTCAAATCAATCTTTAAATAAGTACGATGGTCCATTATTTTATCGCCTCGATTAAACTTACTGTTTCTATATTATTTTTTCTAAAAGCCTCGTTTAGCTTTTTGACAAATACAAGCGCTTTTTCGCTGTCGCCGTGAACGCAAACAGAGTGCGCCTCAATATTAATTTCCTCGCCCGTGTAGGCAACAACTTTTCCTGTTTGCACCATTTTAATAACCCTTTCAACAGCCAAATTTTCGTCTGTTATCATCGAGTTTTCAAGTGACCTTGCTCTAAGCGAGCCATCCGCCTCGTATGCTCTGTCAGCAAAAACCTCGCTTGCATATCTAATTTTCTTTTCTTTCGCCGACTTAATCATTTGTGAGCCTGAAAGCGCCATTAAAATTAAATCTTTATCGTAATCAATAATTGCATCAACTATTGCGTCTGCCAGTTCTTTATTTTTTGCCGCTTGATTATACATTGCACCGTGCGGTTTAATATGAACTATTTTGCCCGTGCTTCCAACAACGTTACCTAAAGCCTCTAATTGAGCCAATGTGTAATCATAAACCTGTTTAGGAGTTACATCAAGATTTGTTCTGCCGAAATTTTCCTTGTCCGGATAACCGGGATGTGCACCGATATCGACATTATTATCAATACAAAGCTTTGCAGTAGCTTCCATCATATCGTGATTACCTGCGTGAAAACCGCAAGCAATATTAGCGCTGTTAATTAAAGGAATAATTTGTTCGTCATAGGCAGCGCCCTCGCCTAAATCACAATTCAAATTGATTTTATACATATAATCACCTAATATTTTAAGTCGACATTTTTTATATCTGTTATAAACATATGACCCGGTGAATGTGTTATAGCAATTTCAGGCTTTGTTTGCATCACTGCGTTTTGCGGTGTAACGCCGCAAGCCCAAAACACCGGCACTTCCCCTTCGTTTATTGTTACGCTGTCGCCGTAATCAGGCTTCGTAACATCCTTTATGCCTATAGCTTCAGGATTGCCTATTTGTATCGGCGCACCGTGAACTCTTGGCATAGATGCCGTAACATTAACCGCTTTTACGACTAAATCGTTTGGAATAGGTCGCATTGATACAACCATATTTCCGTGAAATTTACCTGACGGTTGAAGTTTGATATTCGTATTAAACATAGGCACATTTTTGTTTTCCTCAATATGCCTGACAGGAACATCAGCTTCTAATAATTCACTTTCAAAGCTAAAAGAACAACCGATAAGAAAATACACAAAATCATCACGCCAATAATCGGTTATATCGGTAACTTCTTTTTCGAGAACGCCGTTTTTCCAAATTCTGTATTTTGGAAAATCCTTACATACATCGCCCTCACTCGCCATTGTTTTAAAACGCTTTGAGCCGATATCGCCGACCTCCAAAATCGGGCACGGCTTTGGATTTCGGACACAAAACAGTAAAAAATCAAACGCATAATCCTTTGGCAAAATGCAAAGATTAGCCTGAGCATAGCCGTTGCACATACCTGATGTTTGGCAATTTATTTTGCCGTTTCTGATAAGTTTTTTTACTTCCTGCGGCAACATATTTGAATAATCCATAGGCACTCCTAAAATAATTTATCAATATACTTTTTTTGCTTAATTGCTATTTTTTCGGCAGTATTAACGTCAACAATCTCAAAGATGATTTTGTCCCCCGGTTTTGCCTGTGCAAGCTTTGGCAAATCGGCACTTATTACTGTTGCTATTTTTGCATAACCGCCTGTTGTTTGGTGGTCTGCCATAAGCACAATCGGCATACCCGAATTAGTAATTTGTATTGAGCCGAAGGTAATTGCATCTGAAATTATTTCTAATTTTTCCTTGCCACGCAAAGCAATTCCCCACAGCCTTATACCCATTCTGTCAATGTCAGAGGTAACGGTGTACTGTTGCTTTGAAAACAGTGCTAAATCATTTTCGCAAAACATATCATCCTGCGGACCTAATACTACCCTTGCTTTTATTATTTTATCATAAGTATTTTCCGAAAGCTCTCGCTTTTCGATATTTTTAATTTTGCCTGCTTTGCCGATTTTAAGAATATCGCCTGCTTTAAGCTTTCTTCCTTCAAAGCCGCCGACATTTATTTTAAGATTTGTTGAGGCACTGCCCATAAATAAAGGAACATCAAAGCCTCCCGCAACAGCAAGATAACATCTTAATCCTTGCTTAACGCCCTTAATGCTTAAAATATCGCCTTTTTTTGCAACGTACGCTTTATTTGTTTTAATAGGCTTGTTATTAAGCGAAATATCAAAAATTCCGCCTGAAATCGCAAAAATATGCTCGTCCGTAAACTTAGCCGTTATTCCGAGCATTGTCATTTCAATAACAGGTGCGTTAACATCGTTTTTGCAAAGTTTGTTTGCAATTTTTGTTGAATAGGCATCCATTACACCGCTTTGAGTAAAGCCATCTTTCATTACTGAAAATCTGCCTAAGTCTTGAATGGTTGAAAGCATACCTGCAGAAATAATTTCTATCATAATTCAACCTCGCTGACTAAAGGAGTGTAAGTGCCGTTTGCAACTTGTTTTTCTATTTCAAGATACTCTGCCTTATCTATGCTGAAAAATTTGATATAATCGCCGGCTTTATACAATATAGGCGACTTTTTTGATTTGTCAAAAACTTTTACGGGCGTTTTGCCAATCAATTGCCAGCCACCCGGTGACGCAATAGGATAAATCCCTGTTTGCTCTCCACCGATTCCTACAGCCCCTTCAAAAATTTCAAGCCTCGGTGTTTTTAATCTCGGAGTAAAAAGTCTTTCGTCCATACCGCCGAGATAGGCAAATCCGGGCAAAAATCCCAACATATATATTAAGTAAGGCTTTGATGTGTGAAGCTTGATAACCTCTTCTCTTTCAAGAGCTGTATGGCTACACACATTTTTCATATCCAAAGCAAACTCGTCGTCGTAGCACACAGGTATATTCCAAACCTTAGCCGTGCTTTTTACGTCGCACTCTTTGCCGTTTATAAGCGCTTCAACTTTCTTTTTTAGTTTCTTTGAGTTGATGATTGTGCAGTCGTAAAAAACAGTTAACGAAGCAAACGTCGGTACAAGCTCAACAATTCCGTTAATATGCTTTGCTTCTATTCTGTTGCAAAGACCGGTAACCTGACGGTTAACCTCTTCGCTTATTTCATTTTTAAATTGCACGGTAACAGCGCTGTCGCCGTTTTGCAAAAATGAATAAATCATTTAAAATATCCTTTTTTAATTGTTGTTTCAAACCATTTATCAGTTTTGTCCTCAACCGTGTGAGGATATTCAATAAGCCCACGCATAAGTGAAATAATCGGCAAAACAATATTCTTGCCAATTCCGTCAATATAAGGTCTTGCTTCTCCGTACATATCAAGCATACCCGCTTTTGCCGCAGCATCCATAACTGCCTCTTCCTCTTTCTCAGTATGAAAAAGGTCCAAATCATTCAAAAGAAATGCCGTGCATGCCATAAGAGCATTCATACCCCAGTCACTTACAGTTGCTGTAATAATGTTGTCGGCAGCCGTATCTGCCAAAATACCAAAGCCTGTTCCTGCCTTGCAACCGCCCTTTTCAGCGTAAGGAATATATTTTCTTATATGTTTTTCAATAGTGCCCATACCAAGCTCATTGCCAAGGTCACCGATAGAAAGATTATAAATACCTCTGCTTTGACATTCCCTAAAAAGAACATCATATTTTGCCTCAATATCGGTTGTGTTTACACCTACTGCATTATGATAATATCCGTTTTTGTTTCTGCCGGGTGCTTCATTAGAAATAACAGCGCACGGCAAACCGTGAGAAAGTATTTCTTGCGTTTGTTCCTCTTCCTTGCTCTTATCCTTAGTAAATGACACAATGCAAATGGTGTTATCGGGTATATTGTCAATATCATAAGTAACATTGACACCTAAAACCTCGCTCATAGCCTTAATGGCTTTTTCGCATTGCTCAGGCACTAACATAACAGGCTTTGCGCCAAATGCCCTTATAACAAATCTGGCAAAAACGGTAGATGAGATAATTCCGTCAGTCTCAGCCTCATTCCAAGGGAGAAGAATAAATCCCGTTAAAATAAACACCTTTTCGCCCTTTTTAATATTCTTCACAAGCCCCTCTGCCCCATTGAGCGACAAAGGCTTTCCAGTATATTTGATTGCCCCGTCATAGAGAATTCTGCAAACGCCGTAACCTCTCGGGTCAAGGTTCATAAGCCAATCAAGATTGTATCCGACATTAAGTTTTGTAAGCTCGGTTTTATTCATTATTCTTTGCACTGCTCCTCAAAATCTTTAACTAAAGCGTCTTGAATTGTTTTCAACATTTCAGGCGCTTTTCCGCCTACTTTTTTGCCGTCAACGGTTTTAACCGGAATGCAGAAAGAACCTGTTGAATGAACAACAATTTCATCTGCCGACATTAATTCATCAAGAGTGTAATCTCTTTCTTCAACATCGTATCCAAGCTTTTTAGCAAAAGCAAGAAGCCTTATCCTTGCTGTTCCCGGAAGAACCATATCGTCAAGCTGGTGAGTAATAACCTTACCGTCCTTAAAAATAGAAACATTAGAGTGTGCACACTCCGTAACAATATTTCCTCTGTGGAAAATTGCTTCTTGGCAACCTGCTCTGTCAGCAGCGGTAGCGGCAAGGCAAGACGGAATAAGATTAAGTGTTTTGCAATTGCAATAATAAAATCTTTTGTCCTCATATGTAATAACATCAATCGGCTTATATGTATCCGCAACAGGGCAAGGCGTAAGTGTAATCCACAAATTGCCCTGCATATTTTCAGGATAAATGTGACCACGAAGCCCATTTCCACGAGTAACCTGCATATAAACAAATTGGTCTCCGTCATCGACCTTTTTAACAAGCTCTCTGAGCAATTTGTCAAGCTCGTCACGCTCTATCGGAATGTTCATACCGAGAAGTTTTGCGGAATTGTAAAATCTTGTAAGGTGCGCATCCATATCAAAAACAATATGATTATGAGCATACGTTGCATCATAAACACCATCACCAAACCAACAAACTCTGTCAAGCATCGGAATTTGCATTTTTTCAATCTCGTCATACTTACCGTTATAATAGCCTAAGTTTTTCATTATGAATACCTCCATATATCAAAGCAGGGGTCTGCAAAGCAGACCCCCTTGTCATTATTAAGATTAGCATATTTATATTTACATGTCAATAAAAAACAGTCAACATTAATTAAAATTTCTTTTATAATCATTTATAATCATTCCAAAAAAAGATTAGATTATCGATAACTCCGACACTTGTGCTTATATAGGACTATTTTCACAAATGTGCATATAATTTTTATTGTAATGCTTTATACTATATGATATAATTACAATGCAAAAAATTATATTAGAACAAGATTTCAATAAATTGCCTTAAAAAGGAATACATTATGAGCGATAAAACATCAACTTTAAAAAAGCCGATTAAAAACGGCAAAAAGTTCTTTTTACTTTACAGTGCAGCTTTTTTAGTTTGTGCTGCTTTATGTTACTTTTGGTTTATAATAAATAAAAAGACATTAATTATTAACAGCGACGGCTGGAGGCAGCACTTTGCCGCTTTTGTATATTTCGGCAAATACGGACGTGAAATTTTAAAAACGCTGTTTGAAACTCATAAATTTGTGTTGCCGCAATGGGATTTTTCAATAGGACTCGGAAGCGATATATTAACCACACTTCACTTTTATGCTATCGGCGACCCGCTTGATTTGTTAAGCATTGCCTGTCCCGCCAAATATGCGGCATATCTTTACAGTCTTTTATCTCTGTTTCGTTTATATCTTGCAGGGCTTAGCTTCGGTGCATTCTGTTTTATTAAAAAGCAAAATCACGTTTCAAGCATAACGGTAGGCTCGCTTGTTTATGTGTTCACCTTATTTGGAATGTTCATAGTGTCGCATCACCCGTTTTTTGCCCTTCCTATGATATTTTTGCCGTTGCTGCTTCTCGGTGTAGAGCAAATTGCGGCAGGCAAAAGGCCGTATCTTTTTATTGTTACGGTATTTTTAGCAGCTATAAGTAACTTTTACTTTTTCTATATGTTAGCTTTATTTACCGCAATTTATACACTATTTTTGCTTGTTTGCAGATACCGTCATCGTGCCAAAGAGGCTTTTGGAATTTTCTTTAAAATCGCAGGCAGTGCAATTTTAGGTGTGATTTTAAGTGCAATTATACTTGTGCCTGTAATATTAGCCTTTATCGGCGACGGCCGTTCATCTGAGAGTTATGTTCATACCTGGATATACAGTATGGATTATTATCGCAATTTCTTAGCTTCTATGATTACCTGTCAAACAAAGCTGGGATATTTAACGCATCTTGGATATAACGCTGTTGCGCTTCCTGCCGTTTGCGTTTTATTCTTTACTAAAAATAAAAGTTGGCGCCCATTAAGATTAATATTTTTAGGCGCTACGGCTATGCTTCTTATCCCGGCATTCGGCTGGGCTTTTAACGGATTTTCATATATGGCTAACCGCTGGGTTTGGGCTTACGGGATGATTATTGCATATATTGTTGCAGTAACATGGCAAGACCTTTGCAAAATAGATATTCGCAAGGGCTTAGGTATAATCATAGCAATCGCAGTATATTCCTCAGCCGCCTTATTGATGATGAATGAAATAAATCACAACATTATTTTTTCTCTCATAACAGCGCTGTTAATAGTAATAGTTTGTATGATTTCAAATAAATCGGCAAAGAAGCTTATTGCTCCCGTTTTAGCAGTAATCCTTGTATTTGCCTCATTTGCAGGCAATTCGGCTTATTTTTTCAGCAGTCACGGCAATAACCATATTGCAAGCTATGTAAGTTACGGTGCCGTCAACAATAAAATTAAGCGTTCTGCGGCGAGCAAGGTGAAAAAAGCGGCAAAAGGCGACGATACATTCTATCGCTACAGCGGCGGAAAAATACATTACAACGAAAGCACTTACGTCGGTATGAACGGCACTTCGTTTTATTGGAGTATGGAAAACAAAAATTTAGCCGAGTTTGTAAGCGAAACCGAACAGCCTGCCAATGCGGCATATATGTTCAGAGGATTTAACGATTCAGTCGCAATGAATGCCGTTACAAACGTTAAATATTATGTTAAAAACAAGAAAACTTCGATTCCCTACGGTTTTGAAAAGTTAAAAGGAAAAGTTTATCAAAATAAGAACGTATTACCGTTAGGTTACACAACAAATAACGTCATCAAAAAATCTGATTATGACAAGCTTTCATCATTAGAAAAGCAGCAAGCGTTAATTCAAGGCGTTGTGCTTGAAAACGTACCTGACAAAATGAATACAATCACTCCTGTCTTTACCGACAAAAGCGTGCCTTACACCGTTGAGTGCAATAAAAATACTGCCGTCGAGGGAGAAAAAGTGTATGTTTACAATGCAAAAAGCAGTATAAACATTAAATTTTCAGGTGAAAAAAATCAGGAAACATATTTGCGTTATACATTTAATAACTACAGCAATATTGATGAGGGCAAGAGTAGTTTAGACAACAAGCAAACAGGTAAAAGCACATCAAAACATACTTTGCCGTCTCAAATGAAAATGCGTTTTTCCTATCAAACCGATGACGGCAAGAAATACAAAACCGATTTTGTCACCTGCTATTCATCTTCTTACGTGCGTTACACTGGTGCTAAAACATATCTTGTTGGGCTTGGCTATACCGAAAATGCGAAAAACAGTATTAAAATAACCTTTGATAAACCGGGAATTTACGACTTATCCGACATCGAGGTTTTTGAACAGCCTATAGACCAAGCATCACAACAGATTGCAGACTTAAAAGCAGACACGATGCAAAATGTCAAAATGGGTGAAAACAAAATAACCGGCACAATTGATTTGCAAAAAGCAAAAATGCTCTGCATTTCCATTCCTTACAGCAAGGGTTGGAGCGCCACGGTCGACGGCAAAAAAGCTGAGCTTTTGCAAGCTGACACGGCATTTAGCGCACTTGCTTTAGACAAAGGAAAACACACAATAGAGTTTCAATATCATACTCCTTACTTAAAAGAAGGAGCATATATCAGCACAGCCGGTGTTATCGCTTTTGCAGTTTTAATAATCATTACAGAAAAGCGCAAAAAAACGGATTATTTATCCTCAAATCAATAATATTTCCTATGGATGAATAAAACAAAACATTATTACTTTAATCAAATGGCTAAAACTAAAGCTGTCTCGCTTCAACTGCGAGACAGCTTTTTATATACACAATAAATTTGAATTTATCAAACTCGGCGTTTGTGAAAGCAAAACAATTGCCAAACCGGTTGCGACGGTGGCAACGACAGCAATAATAATTGCTGTTTTTTTACTAAATTTTCGTTTCATCAGCTTGCAAATCAATAAAGCGCAAATTTCACAGAATGCTATAACCAAAATAATCATTGCAATTGATTTCCAAAGTCAAGACAATTCAAGCACAAATTTCATATACCGTTCTCCCCTCTCCGACTTGTTTAAAGCGAAATAACAGCATTTTTAAGTTTAATTATATCCTTTTCGTCAGGGTGAGATAATGCGCTGTCAAAATTATCAATCAACATATCAAGATTAGCAGGCGCATTGGTTAGCTCTTTCATCTTAACATAGCGTTCTCGTACGGATTGAGGCATTTTGCCTTGGCACATATATTCCCCCACAACAACATTGCTTAAATCTAAAGACTGCTTAACCCGGCTTAAAATTTTTTTGAAATACTCATCGCTTCCGCCAAATCCTGCTGTACCAAACAAAAATACTTTTCTGTTTTTCAGACTTTGCAAAAGTTTCAACGTATCACAGTCGGCAGTTCCCTTGTCCGTCCAAAAACCGATATAAAGCATTTCGGATTGAGGTATCTGTGTTTTTACATTGCCATAAAAGTCGCAATTTTCTTTTGGTAATACGTCATAAATCGCATCGGCAAGCATTTTTGTATTGCCTGTCAGGCTGCTCACTATTATTGAATATTTATTATTTTTCAATTTTCAAGACTTCCTTTACATTGTATTTTTTCACGTTCGTTATAAACGGCACATCATCATTTCCCCACCGTAATATTTTCCGTTCACAGTCAGGCAAACCTTGTTGTTAATCATTATAACTTTTTTAGTGAAAAAAACAATTCATACCGAGCAAAATTAACCGTTCATTCATAAAGTCAAAGCACTTATGCAAAAATAAAATCAAAAGTGGCACGTTGCATAAAGAACAATTGTATTTTCGTTGACTATTTGCCTATGATATAGTACGATATAGATAAATAGTCATAGATAATAAAACGCAAACTTTAAATCATTCATAAATTAAAAATCACAATAGGATAACAAAACAGAGGCACAAAAATGATTAACAAACTACACTTGGCAATGATAGATTTATACAGCGGAGATTCAAAAAGGATTCAGCATTTTTGCAAAGTTCACAGCTACGCAAAGCTGATAGCAGAAAATGAAAAGGTTGATGATAAAACTTTATTTATAATCGAAGCCGCTGCCCTCACTCACGACATAGGAATCCACACCTGCGAAAAAAAATACGGCAATTGCAGCGGCAAATTGCAGGAAAAAGAAGGCCCGAAATTGGCTGAAAATCTTCTTGCTAAATTAGGATTTGATATTGAAACATCACAGAGAGTGCAATACTTAATAGCCCATCACCACACATACGACAATATAAACAGCATAGATTGGCAAATACTTGTTGAGGCAGACTTTCTTGTTAATATGTTTGAGGAAAGCCTTCCAAAATCGGCTGTGCAAAACGCTTATGACAAAATATTTAAAACTGCCAGCGGTAAAGAAATTTGCAAAAAAATGTTTTTAATTTGAACATATCTTAATTCTAAAAATTTTTCAATTGTAAAAACGAATACTTTTCATAAACTATACTTGCAAGAGCGATTTGATATTATGTGATAAATATTTTGAAGAAAATTTTATTCAAAATATCAGCACGCTTTGCGAATTTTTGATAAGAGAGGTGTTTTTACAATGGCAAAGAATACAGTTCCTGAAGCTAAAGAGGCTCTTAACAGATTTAAGATGGAAGCTGCTTCAGAGGTTGGTGTAAATCTCAAGCAGGGCTACAACGGCGACCTTACTTCAAAGCAAGCCGGTTCTGTCGGCGGCCAGATGGTTAATGTAATGTGTCCTGTACGAACTGTGCAATTTCAGCGTACAAATTGGGCTAAAAATAACCAACTTCAGCCGATTACATACGAATTTTGCATAGCGGTTTAGGAAAAAACGACCCTCGTAAGCACCTATGTATCATAATCATATAATGATTGAGGCTTACGATAAAAAACCACTGTTTCAAGGGCTTCAAGCGTTTTTCAATGAAAAGCCAATTCAATAAAGTATAAAATAATCGTCAAAATTTAAATAAGTGTTGTGTATTCACAAAAAATGAGCCAAGAGGTATCCCCTCTCGGCTCATTTTTCAATCGGAATATTTATTACCTTCTTGAATTTTCAAAGAATGATGACAAGATTTCTTTTGCATAATCTAATTTTACCGGCGGAAGAATAAACTGTTTATATCGGAGTGTGGGGACAATGCAGCTTAAACTACTTAAAGCACCACCGCAAAGTTTTGTATTATAATCTGCTCACTTCCGGCAAGCTTCATTCCCACATTGCAGACATCAAAGATCAGGCACAGGAACTTTTTTATCGGCTGGTAAAACAATATGCTGAAAATGAAGGCGTGACAGAACAACTAAAAGCAACCGATATGATGCTTTGGGTGCAGAAGATGAACAACATCAGTAATCGAGCAATGGAAGTTGTGAATAGCGAGCTGATTTTTGTGTGAAAAAATAAAAATTCTATCTGCACTTAACTCACACCGAACATCGTTTTATCTCTCAATTTTTAAAATAAAATCATATTACTTGACAGATACATAGACTGCGGTGATGAACTTATAATCGATATATAAAATAGTAACAGGCACGTGAGTCAATTTCTCGTGCCTGTTGCTTGTCTAAGATAATAGTTAATGACCTAATTGGTGAATTATTTCTTGGCACTCTCTTAAACATTTGCCAAGTTCATATGGAATGGTTTCCAAAATACGATCATCAATAATTCTTTGAATTTTTATCCAATGACCAGACTTAATAACATACTCTTTTACGGTGCTTGCGTGTATCCATGAGTGGTATTTGGCTTGAATACACAAGTGTAATCATATGCCTTTTCCAAAGAATTGAAATTTTCATATATATCCGCTAAGGCATAACACAGTTCTATTTCTACATCCAGTTTAGATTTTCCAATCACTTTGCCAGCATCTATAGTTGATTTTAATTGTTCATCCCAAAAATTTTCACCACATTCAACGATGTATGCCTTTTTACAATGAGCATGATGAATAACGTTTGCTAAATCGTTGTAGTATTTTTCATTGAGCAACTCCTCTCGCTCTCTTAACTTCTTTTCGATAAGATTTATACCATTTTCTTTTTTCTAAGAGCAGCCTCTTTTTCGTTGAGTTCTTTTTGCTTTTTATCTAACTTATCTGACAATAATGCCAATTCTTTTATTTTTGAATCATATTCATCAATTCTTTCAGCAATTGCGGTGCTAATTTGTTCTCCGATAGAATTATTTATCTTATCTATTTGAATGCTACTAGGAACTGTATTGGCTTCAATTTCTAAATGATTGTTGCTGGAAACAAAGCAATCATAAACAGTATCACCTTTAATCTTATGAGTAGGTACCCATGTTTGATTGCAAGATTGTTTAGTGTATGTATTTTTATCTATGACAATTTCGCCTGATGTAGCAACGCCACAAAACTTACTTGCATAATTTGTACAAGAACCAATCCATATAGTTCCCGTTTCATTTTCAAGGTCTGGATTTTTTTCATTACCTCTCATTCCTACTTTTGTAGCAAGAACTGTACCTGTGCATATACCGACTCCATAACCGATAACGATATCAAATTTTTCTTTGAGTTTTGGATTCAGACAATAATCAATTAATGTGCAGATCATTTTGCCTGCCATAGTAGCTTGTTCAGCAGAGGATATTTTTTCTTTGTCTATTTCTTTATCAGAAAAAACGGCGAGCACACCATCTCCTATAAAATCACGAACATTACCATGACAAACTCTTATAGCACGAGTAATTGTTTTTAAAAAGCTGCGATACACCTTAACGACTGTTTTAGCAGAATTATCATCTGTAAACTTTGTAGAATTTCTCATATCTGCAAAGAGTATACTAACTTCCCCTTTGTAGACTTTATTCGAATCAGTTATATCGCTATCTACTGGAACCTTGGAATCGAAAGATATTTTCTCGATAGGAATATCTAAAATATCATCAATTGACCTATTAATTTTTTCAATCAAATCTTTATGAATGATATCGTTCATAATATCACCTTATTTACTGGTTAATATGTAACCATCATCATCAGTTATAAAAGAGATTTTGCCATTTGGACCTTTAGGCCAATGCTCACGAACTTTTTTGCTAACTTTAACAGAGTTGCTTACCTTTGAATACTTTGAGGCTTTGTTGATACAGTTACCAAAAGCCTTAACATCAAAAACATTTTCTATTCCTATTTTAGTAATGACAGTTTTGCCATAATCGACACCCACACCACAAATAATAGGATAATTAATTCCATCCTCTGAAAGAATTTTGTTTACCACCTTATCAACAACCGTTAACATATCTCGATCGCATAATCCTGCATACTTAATTGCAATTTCTTTGGTAAATCCTTCATCCTTTCCATAAAAGAACACCATTATTCCATCGCCCATCAAGTCTATAACGTGTCCTTTATAATATTCTACAACCTGTAACATGGCAGGAATGAAAGCATGCATAGATAAAAATGTTTTTTTTGCTCCAATATTTTCAGCTCTTGCTGTAGAGTTACGCATATCTACAAACAAAACTGCAAAATTATCTTCTTTATATGCCCCGAAATTTAAAAGATCCGATTTGTAGTTTGGAATTACATCAGATATTGCACTGTGTTGAAACTCTACAGAACGTTGTTCAAAGAGTGACAGTTCATTTTTAGCTTTGTTATAATACTCTCTTGTTTTTTCTTCTATTTTTTTTAGATCAATCATTTTCGTTATACCACCAAATATGAAATTCCAACCATAATCATCAGCAACGAAATCATGGCACACGAAATTGCAAACATAATAATCGTGAGTTTACCTGTACGCATTTTTCGATTATTAATTCTATTGAGTTTGTAAACTTCAACAGCTAAGTTCTTCGTTATGCTTTCATCTGTCATATATTTTACTTTTTGCAAATAATTTCGTTCTGTTATGCCACCATAATCTTCTGTTTGAAAAAAACACAGTGATGATGATTTACTTTTCCCAAAACGAATCATTATACATTTGATACCATACACAAATGTGATTATTACACTAACTATGTATACAGCTGATAGTAGTAAAAAAATCGCTTTAAACATACAAATATCTTCATAAAAATGGTAGGCCTTTAAAATATTGCTTTTACAAGCAACAACTAAACCTAAAATTACTCCAACGGTTGCCAGAATTAGTGAAATTTTAGTATCCAAAAGCGTCAAATTGCCAGTGAGATCGGAAATAGCTGCCTTTAGGAAGTCATTAGTACTGTTATAATTTGATGTGGATTCTTTTCTGCGATTTTTCAATTTGTTTTTTCTCGTTTTGTTCATATCAATATCATTTTAAAAGCTCTCCGGCACAAGGGCAAGTTTGTTAATTGACTCGTGAGCTCGGACGAGGGCATCATAGACTGCCAAGACATCTTCTGAGTCCCAAGTTCGTAGAGATTTTTCATCAATAACCCCTGCACTCTCACAGATAATCTTTGCAAGTTGTTCTTCATCGGCAACAGCGACAACAGCTTGTACGGCTGCGTTGCTCTGTGCTTTTTTGAGATTTAGAATCAAGCTATCTATTGAGCCTTTGGACTGCACCTCAAACACATAGATCGCTTTACCCATATTGCCGATTTTCGCTTCCCATACGACATCTACAACCGCACCGGTGGCAATCTTAACTTCAGAACGACTATCAAATCCGAGGAGCTCACCGATTGCAACCAATTTTTCTTTAATCTCATCGTGAAGAGATTTTGAATCATTCGCAGTAACAGGTTTCTTAACTTCAGTAGTAGCAGGAGTGTCCGAAGTTTTCTTTTCAGCAAATGGCAATATTTCATCCCACATAAAGTAATCTACTGCTAAAAGATCGTAATCTTCTGCACCAGCTTTTTTGAGTTGTTCGGCAATTTCTTTTGCAATGGCGCAAATTTCAGCATATTTTTTTCCGGTATATTGATAGTTATATTTCGGCATATCGGGGATATCAAGATAGCCATAGCAAAGGATTGTTGTTTTATTAAAAATTACATATTCCTGCGGATTTGCATATGTAAGCAACTCACTTATAGTTGCAGGACCCATGCCCTTTATGGACTTCAAAAATACATCCCAACGCTTTTCAATAGGTCTTGTGCCATAAAGTAATTCAGCCAACTGCTTTTTGAGTGTGCCAAAACCGTTGTCGGCAATCATTTTGTCAACAACATATTTCTTGTTACCCCAAATAAGCATAGACCACAGCTTGCTAATGTACTCTAAGAATTCCTCCTCAGTCATAGCCAAAAGCTTGTCCTTGGTAAACGATTGGTAATACTCTTTACGCTCTTTGCGCTCAGCCCAATTTTCTTCGTAATATGCTGCATTTGACTTCTTTTTCTTTGTAAACTCAGCTATTGCTGAATTAAGTTTTTGTGTATTCATACAGCTTGCTCCTTTGTCAATTCAACTATTTTATCAAGTAATGGAATAAATCCATTGAATTCATCTGCCTCAAATTGATTGATTCTTTTTTCAAGCTCTTTTTTAATCTTATCTGGCAAATTAGGTAACATCTTAATTGGATGTTTACGTTCGGGTATAACATCTTCTACAATCGCCTTGATAGTACTATCCCAAGAAAAATAATCTTCGATAAGGAAATCACCATCGGTTACACCAGTTTTGTATGGAATAAAAGAAGTAGTTATATTATTTTGAACAATGTCTTGATAATGAGCAACTCTTTCATCGTCTTTAGAAATACCTGTAACGGCTTTAGCACCATCTTTTCCTGCGTTGTCACGATCAAAGAAAACAATTATTTTTTTAGTGTTTGGTACAAAAGCCTTAAGATTATCAATAAATGATTTTGCATTTCCTGCACCATTAGCATTTAAAAAATCCACATTTAAAGATGCATAATCAGTAGTACTTGACTTGAGCATTTCCAATGCACGCTTAACATACATAACATCGGTTTTACCCTCAAAAACCACAAGAGGTCTGTTCGATTTCAACATCATGCCTTGACCGATAACATCCCACGAAGTTCCCGTTAAATGTTTAATCTTATCAATCTTTTCTTCTGTTAAAAGCGTTGCTTTTCCACCTTCGTGCTCTAACATCAGCAATTCCTTCTCATTTGCTAATTGAGCCATAACGGGAGAATGGGTGGCTATAACAATTTGTCGATTAGGATATTCTCTCATCATGTTACAAAGCGCAGGTTTTCTTCCTTCGTGCAAATGAGCATCCGGCTCATCCATAAGTATCAATGTTTTTTCATCTGAAAGAATTTCAAGAACCGTCTTTACGAGAATAAGTTTCTTTTCACCTTCGCTTAATTGCTTAACGGTAATATCATTATCTATCTGGATAATAATATCTTTTATGATTTTCTCATTCTTAGGCATATATGCTTGCGTTAAATTTTGAAAAACTTCCGTATCTGTTATACCATTTTCATCAAGAAGTTCATTTCCATTTTCATCTACAAGTGCATTGCCGTTCTCGTCTGATAGCACACTATAAAAAATATTGTTACGCAAATCTTCTAAATTGCACTCAATTTTACTTTTGTGATCAGGATTGATTCGGTTTATAAAAGTTTTTAACAGCTCATTGACATCATCAAAATATTTAAAATTGAATTTTAGTTCTATCTTTGAAATTGAAGTTATGCCAAGATCATTTTCGATAAATGGCTTCAGAGTTTGATTGCTGGATAAAAGCAAAGTTAGTAAAGCAACATTCCAATAATATTTGTTTATAAGCATTAAACGCATATGTTCTTGATGGCGAAAAGTCTTTATTCTTCGTATGTAAGCTTTGTAATACGATTCATAAAATGACGTCCACAACCTATCTTCTTCGCCACTATACAAACCAATTATGTTATTTGGCGCATTTTCTTCGATAAAATATTCTCGACGTTTGAATTTTGGACCATAACAGCGAAGAAAACCATTGGTTTGCTCAATTACACAATTGATCTCATTCAAGGTGTATTGTAATTTGTAATCACACTTGATTTTTCTACTATCTTTACCTTTGAATAAGTCGTGAAAAATACCGCTAATAGCTTCTAACACATTACTTTTGCCAGATCCATTGTTGCCCACAAGCATAGTTAGACCGTTGCCGAATTCAAAATTGATTGTGATCGGTGCAAGGTTTTTATATTTTTGAATATATAGGCTTTTAAGCTTCATCGAAAACGGCCTCCTCAAACTGCGTTTGTGCATATAAAGTAGCATCTTTAATTTCAGATTTCTTACGAGCTATTTTGTCATAAAGCTCCCCAATATACTTTGCTATTTCTTTTTGTTTGGTGGTATCAGGAATAATAATGTCTGCATTTAGATATTCCTGCCCATTGATGTTCGGTTGTCCAAAAATTCTTTGATTATTTTGAATCCATGTTTTAAATAAAGACGACTTTGTATAGTAAAGTAAATATTCTGGAATGATTTTTTGTGTGTTCAATTTATATCTTACTAAATACCCCGCAAAGATACATTTCCCAAAAGACTCTTTATATAAAAATGTTTTTCCTACTGTGTTTCCTGAACGAGCAATCAAAAAATCATTTTCTTTCAAAAGGTATTTTTCTTCTACTATCTTTGCTGACACAACATCATCATTTAATGTTCCATCTTCGTTAATATCCGTTATTCTAATGTATCTAGTATCTGATTTAATTTTTACAGCTTTTTCATTCGCACCATAAAGTGGTTTGCCAATCACAACCGACGAAAATTTGGAAAATTGGTATTTAGTTAAGGTATACTTACTTGTTTGAGACCAAGCATCCCAACGAGAAAGAGTTCTAAAACTATACTCTTTTATTAGTTTATCTGTTTGAACGAAAACATTATCAATAGCTACCCCCAAACTGTTTAACCAATATTGCTCGATTTCCTTTTCTAACTTGTAAACCTCAGCTTCATAGCTTCTAGCAATTGATATTTTAGAATCGTATTGCTTTAACAATTCACTTTGAATGGTTACAGAAGGCAACGGAATTTTATAATTTAAAAATTTATCTTCCTGTAAATACAAACGATTGCCGCTACCATTGCTACATTCCTGCCATACTTGTACAAAAACCTTTGAGGAAAGCAATAAAATCAAATAGTCAATATTTGCGATTTTGGGATCAACATCATAAACCCAAAAATTTCCCGTAATAATTGCTCCATCAGCTTCGGGAGGAACAATGCCAAAAGCACCGTTTCGAGCGTCGATTTTTGATACTGCTAATTGACCTGCCTTTACATAGTACTGGTTCTTGGTTTTAATATCTTTTCCTAAAACCTCATCTCTAACAAAAACACCTCCGCAATTTGTTTTTATAGTAATACGCTTATATTGCTTATTATCTTCAACAGCCATTTTATCCTTGCGGCGTGTAATCGCTTTTCCAATTTTTTTTAGTTCGAATGGTGACTTAATGGAAGTTGAATTGAAAAATTGCTTAATATTCCAATCAATAGTTTGGCTAAATGCAATTGAGGTTAATACTGTATTTGTATTTACCACTTTAATTCTACCTCCTCACCATCACTGTTACGAATAATCTTACCCTCGTGATTAATAGTATAGGAAATACAGTTATTGGATTCTTCCCATAGCTTCTTTGCAATTCTATATTCTTTATATTCATCTTGAAGGGTAGGAAGTTGATTTCCTGCGGAAACCGCACCCGTAGAAGTAATACCGGCATCCTCAATCATAGCAATCGGAATTTCGTAATCGAAGTATTCTTTGGTAAGCGGTTTAGCTTCTTCGATGATAGCCTTCTCAAGGTCTCTGAGTTCTTTTTCTGCTACGACAATGAGTGCTTTAACTTTAGGCTTTTTGGCTTTTTCTTTAGCAATCTTATCTTGTAAAGCTTTAATTTGGCCGATGTACTTCTGCCTAATTTCTTTTTCTGCCCTTGTTTTTGCACTTAAGTACTGAAGCTCTTCTTCTTCGGTAAAACGCTTGAAGAAAACAAGGCTGGGCTTTACTGTGGCACCGGCAGCAATAAATACATCTTGAGGAATGGAGCATATCAAAATAATTTTAGCTTTACCTTCAAAATATTCACGAATTTTTTGGAGGTTAGATGTATTCAAAACACCTTCAGGCAGAACCATACCCATGCGACCACCTTTTTTAAGCAGTCTAAGGCAACGTTCCATAAAGAGAACTTCGGTAAGACCGGACATTGAACCGACATCATAAAGCGAAAGCAAAGATTTGCCAATATTGTCATTTACCTGCTTAAGAGCGTTTTCATAAGCCTCACCGTATTTTTCTTTATATTTTGCAATTAATGTTTCATCGGTAAATTTATCTGCTTCGGTAATTTTTTGAGATTTGTCAATTCGCGCACCAAAAGGCGGATTTGTTAAGATAACATCAAAGCGCTCTTCAAAAATACCATTCACATTCAACAAACCATCGTGATGATGAACGCCACCGTGTCCATCACCGTGCATAATCATATTCATTTTCGATGTTCTTGCCATTCGGGGGTTAGCGTCTGTACCGTAAATACAATTACGTGATAAATTATACATACGGCTACCTTCTATTTGAGTATCAAGCTCTTTGTTCAGCTTTATCTGCATTTCTTCAATGCGCTCATTGATAGTAAGCTGATCTTTTTCCGAAAGTGCATCATAGTTATCACCTTCAAGTTCGGAACGAAGCTTAATCTTAGCTTCCTTGACATCTTCTTCGACCTGCTCTCTTACATACTCAAAAGCCTTAATCAAGAATCCACCGCTACCACATGTAGGATCACAAATAGTTTCACCTTCTTTGGGATCTAGGACATGAGTCATAAAATCAACAATAGTGCGGGGAGTAAAGAACTGCCCAAGCTCTCCTCTAAATGTTGTTCCTAAGAACTGCTCAAAAGCAATGCCTTTTACATCGTCTTGTGTATCGGAGAGGTTATAAACTTGAAGTTTTTCGATAATTTGTTCAAAGCTATGCTCTCGTATTTTAATTGTTTCGTTGTCATCAAAAAGCTGATCATCACGAAATAATCTTTTTGTATCATTAAACAAGGTTTGCATAAATGGCAAGGGGTTAGTTATATGGTGGTTTTTGTTGTATTCAGCTTCAACTTCTTTTTGCCGCTTATATTCATCTAGTGTAAAGACTTGCTCCCCATTTTTACCTCGTTCAAAGTTTATTTTCATAAACAATATTTTACTGATTTCATCAAAAGCAGCTTCAGGAGAGAGCTTATCATTATTGCGAATAATGTTGTGACAGGTGCGGAGCATTTTTGTAAAATCATCTCTTGTAAAAGTTTTGGTTTTAGAGAGAATATCTTTTACCTTTTTATCACTTAATGCTTCTTCTGCTGTAGGAATGGCAACAACTTCAGCTAACTCTTTTGGAAGATATTCTTTATCTACATTAAAGAATTTTGTTTCCTTTTCGTTGGTTGTTACAAAGAAACTTGCTCCAGCCCAAGAAGCATAGTTATACCCTTGATAATAATCTTCTTCACGAATACGAACTTTTTCGGCTTTGCATTCAACCACAATAAAAGCTGCCTTGCTTTCAATTTTATCCTGCTTAGATTTCCAAATAACGATATCTGCACGTGCCTTACCTTGGCCACGCTGAGAGTTATTAACTTTAACCTCTTGTGCCATTTGTTCGAGAGAATATCCGTAATCCTCTACAAGCTTCTTTATATATTCTTGACGCACTTTTTCTTCGGGTGTTTCTATATGCCAAGAGTTTGTTAACGGGCAGAATATTTTTCCGTTTTCTCTTTTAATTTCTAATGTACTCATAATAAAGCCTCCGTTTATTTTCGTCATCTTTCAAGCATCTACATTTTTCGCACTAATGGTACCAATGAACTGTGGCTTGAGGAAAAGATATATGCGGGATAATAAGATTTTAATTTTTAAATTCAAACCAAAACTTCCCACTTACCGTATCTTTTTCCGCTTTCTCTGCGGATATAGTTTTTATCCTGTAGGGATTTCATAATTCGCTTTATAGTTGCAATGGATTTTCCGGTTGCTTCTACAAGTTCTTGCTGTTTTATAGTTGGGTTCTTTGCCACTAATTCTAAAACCGCAAGTTCTTCTAAAGTGCAGTCTAAAGTATCAAATTGATACTTTAGAACTTTTGGGTTGATACTTTGGGAATTGCTTTCATCCGCATAATCAATGTGCATATATCTGTTTTTCAGCTCGTAATGCGTATCTAACAAAAGATTTGAAAAGAACATTTCCAAAAACTTAGTCGTGGAATGGACGCCTTTTTGCAAATTGTTGTAATTTGCACGAACCAAAGCATTGCGAAAATACCAAGAATTTTTCTCGAATGCGTCGTTATTTACGCTAAAGCCGAATGTTTTCATATATTTTATCATAAATACAGCAGTTGCACGGGTGTTTCCTTCGCTGAATGGGTGAATTTGCCATATATCGGAGGCAAATTTAGCCAAATGCTTTACAGCCGCATCAACCGACAAACCCTCATAAGAAAACTGTTTTTCGGTGGAAAAATCGTAATCTAAAGTTTCCTTAATACTGTTCCAATCCGCATAGATGACTGTGTCGCCGTTCAGTACCCACTCTTTCTTTGTGATGTTGTACTGCCTGACTTGTCCTGCGTGACTGAACACGCCCTCGAACAATCTGCGATGAATCGAAAGCCACTCTGCAGGAGAGAACTGAAACGCTTTTTCTCCCAGCAGCTTCGTTATTCTTGCCGAAACAATGTCTGCTTCTTTGGTTTCATTTTCCGTTTCGGTGCGTACGCAACGCTGCTCATAGTAACTGTGAATACGCTTTTGAGCCTCGTCGATTGTGATTTTACCCTCGATATGCTCTTTGGCGGTGTCTAACAAATAGTCAGATGTATTCAGCCCGTCAACAGCCTGCAAACCGATAGCAGTTTGCCACGCTTCGCTTTTTTCGACTTTGTCGGGTTCGCCTTGCTTTATATATTCTTCAAGTTCAAATTGCCAATTCTTATCCGGCATATTTGCACCTCGTTTCTTTTCAAGAATGATATTTTATAAATCTTCTTTTTTAGAAAGAAGATACCATTTTTTTATGTAGGAATCATTTAATAATTGTTTATCGGATTCAACCAAAGATATAAATAATTGAGTTAATCCATCCCACTCTTTTATATTTCCCGGCGGATGAAGCGACCACTGTAATTGTTCTAAAGTCCAATTGTTTTTAATTAAGTTATGCATCATTGATGTTGTTGCATAATTTTCTTCACCGTCGGCACCACCCAAAGCAATCGGTTTAATGTGGTCAATTGACGGCACTAGCTCCCAATATGCAATATGGCAGGCGTCCATTTTCCAATGCTGTTGGTATGGAAATTCATTAGGACAGTAATAAGAAATTACTTTCAATATACCCGGATTAACCAATCGTTCGCCACTGTATCTGTCAATAAACCCATCTTTTATGCACTGCTTAAATTTTATTTTATCCGTAACTCCTCTTTTTGAACGCTTGGAATACTCAAACGGATATTCACTGTTGATAATTTCTTTAGCTTTTGTATCGTTTTTATCAATTAATTGTAACGCAATCTTTTCAATTATATCTGTTTTCAAATGATTACATCCCCCGAATCAGTCAAAGTATTGGAAATGTTTTTTATAATTCTTCAGCCTTAAAAGTTGTATACCCCTCATAATAGTAACTGTGGTCGATACCTTTCATATAAACTTCACGACTGTTTATTTCGTCGGTAAGCGCACTTTTTAACAACACTTTAATCTCTACATCTTTAATTGGACTGCGTTCCATTGCGAGTAAGTAGTCCTCTTTATCGACCTTGCTCCAGTCTACAACTTTGCCGATTTCGGTTTTCAAGATATGGTCAAGCCAAATGCGAGTGCTGCGACCGTTACCTTCACGGAATGGGTGAGCAATGTTCATCTCAACATACTTTTCTACTATCTCATCAAATGTTGACTGTGGCATTTTATCGATATTTTCAAGTGCCGCTTGCAAGTACATAAGCGGTGCAAAGCGGAAATTACCTTTTGCAAAATTTACCGTACGGATTTCTCCGGCAAAGTCATAAATATCCTCAAAAAGGTACTTATGAATTGCCTGCAATGTTTCAAATTTACCTGCCGGAAGAGTATCGAGTAAGCCAGTTTCAAAAAGCTTAACAGCCTTTTTCTTGCTGATTCGCTCTTCCTCTCGTGCGAGTTCGGCAGAATCGGTAAGCCCTAATTTATTTTTAAGTGCCATATTGCACCTCCGTTATAATTACGATAGTATTTCACACCGGACTTTAACCATACAGAAATAGCTACGCTATTGTAGAAATATAAAGATTTTCTTTATCTACTAATAATTCAACCGGTTTGTTACACAATTCATTTACTGTGTCAATATTTTCAATAAAAGGTCTGATAGAATTACTTTGACGTTCGATTAAGGAACTCATCTGTTTTCTTAACTTACCGGCATTTAATTCGTCTAATTTGTCGCCTGCTGCGATCAATGCTTCATCAGCCTGACCCTTGCTAATAACCGGGATTTTCTCCACAATCTTGCCAACGGATGTGCTTGCTTTAGCAATGCCTTTCAGCATTGATGACTGCACAGATGTTGATGAATAACTTTCTATTTCATCATAACACTTCGTATATAATTCTCTGTAATGTAGAGAATATTTTTCCAGTTTTTCAGAAATCCCTGTTAAATAATCTTTGCCAAAGTTTCCTAATAGCATTACTTCTAAAAATGACGAGAAACCAAATAAGTATAAGGCAAGCTGATAATCCTTGAACTGGTCTTAAACCATCTGTAATTGTTTATTTACCGTTTGGTCGCTATGAATAAAAGATTTCTTATTGACCTTTGCAATTATTTGCTCACGGTAAAAAGCAATTTTCTTTTCCGCTTCTTGCCTTATGTCAAGAACCTTTATATGATTACTGTTTTTATACATTTCATTGTTCCAGTTGTATTTGTAATTGTTAAACACATCAAACAGGAAATTCAAATCGCCCTTCAAGTCGGCTTTTTCTTTCTGAACAAGAAAGTCCATCATCTCTTTCTGCATATCTTGAATAGAGTCAAGTTTCTTTTCAACATTTGCTAATACTGCTGCCATAAATATCATTGTCGGGTCGCAAGCTAGAGGTGTCATTTTAGCCTGACCACCACCAACCATACCGTCCGAAGTCTGTAATGAGCCAATAAAGTTATTTGTGCCTTTCATTTGGAACATTGTTTTTCCTGCAGTATTCACATAATAAATTCCGCTTCCACCGGCTCCGTTGACTGCCATTTGAACAGCTGTTGTAAGTGGCTGAAACGCTGTGCCATATGCGGCAAGCCTTGAAAGCGGCAATGGTGTATAGTTCGATACACCAACCTCAGATTCTTTCAACATAGGATAGATTGAAGTGTTGTTCATCATTTGTAATATTTCATTATCTTTATTTTCTTGCATTCTATTATTTAAAGTAATTATATCGCCCATAATTGTCACCCTTTTATATAATCTAAAAATTTACCTGCCGGAAAAGTATCGAGTAAGCCAGTTTCAAAAAGCTCAACGGCCTTTTTCTTGCTGATGCGTTCCTCTTCACGGGCAAGGTCGGCAGAGCTTGTCAGTCCTAATTTATTTTCAAGTGCCATATTGCACCTCCGAAATCAATTAATAAAGTATTTAAGTACTAAGTACAGTAGAACAATAGCCACGATAATTGAAAACACAATCCATCTTACGACCTTTTTTGATTTATGTTTTGGTTGGCTAGGTTGTTTAGAATATGTATATTGCAGTTGAGCCGGTTCGTGATTTTGTGCGGATTTCGCAACAGGATGAGGTCTTGTTGCCTTTCGGTACATTGCAAGCGGATCAGTTTGATTTATTATTCTTTCATAAAAATCATCAAGCCATTCATCGTCTCCGGCTTCGCACATAGTTTCTTCGTAGCAATCGGGTTCGTGTACGATTTGATTTCTAATCCAACGATAGTGCTTTAGTTGTTTTAAATCATTTTTCCATCCTCTGACAAGAAAAGAACCACGAGGATTGTTTAGCATTTCCTCTATATAGGCGGATACTCCATATTGAGTTTCAAACATTTCTCCGCATATTTTATCAAGATGCTTGTAAGATTCAATAAAACTCATATATGCCTCCGAAATTATTATTTATCCGCTGCAATACCGGATTTCATCCAAGCATCAATTTCGCTGACTTTGAATTTCCAAAGGCGTCCGATTTTTGCTGCGGGCATATTTCTTCTTTCTATCCAATCAAGTACGGTATCACGGCTGACGCCAAGATATTCGCATATTTCTTTCATTGAGTACCAGCGCTCGATGTTAGAATCCATTAGATTTTCCTCGCTTTCAGATAGTTACAGTTATACAAATTTAGTATATCACACAGAACACTTAAAAGCAATGATTATTGCGGATTTATAAGGGAAAAGCAAGAAAAAATCAAAACAAAACGGAGCTGTTACTCGAACGGCTCCGTAAGGTTAATTATAGTTATTTGTTTTTCTTGATTCTATTCGGAAAGCCACTCTCAAGCCGCTCTTCATACTCCAAAGTTTCTTATTATGATTCTTAAAACCTTGTGTATAATTTTATCAAAGGGATATTATAAAAGAACAGCATTTTCGCAAAGTATGACTTACCACTAATGAGGTTGAACACAACAGGAAGAGGCGAAAAAGAAAAAATAGTTTCAAAATTAAATGAACTGCTTGCATAAACATAAAAGAGTTGAGAAATTATGTTTCTCAACTCTTTTATAGTGTAACTTAATCACGGTAAAATTTCGAGCCAATAGCCGTCCGGGTCCTCGATGAAATAGATACCCATTTCAGGATTTTCAAAGCAGATACAGCCCATTTCTTCGTGCTTTTTGTGTGCAGAATCAAAATCATCTGCCTTAAATGCCAAATGAAATTCACATTCCCCCAAATCGTACGGCTGCGGATGTTCTTTAAGCCAAGTAAGTTCAAGCTCAAAATCACTTGAATCATTGCTCAAATAAACGATAATAAAGTCGTCGGTCGTTTTTCGTCTGACCTCGTGCAAATCAAGCGCATCGCCATAAAACTTAATCGACCTATCCAAATCGGAAACATTATAGTTTTCATGAATCATTCTAAAGTTCATATTTCTTCTCCTTTTGCTGATTCTGTATTTTTTATTTGTGATTTATACTGCGGATATTCGGTGATAAACCTATCAATCACGCTCGGCTCGTTCCAATAATGCATAGGAAAAACGGCGTCACAATCGACATGTTTCAAAAAATAAAGCATACCGTCGGCATAATGCTCCTCCTGCCTTGGGTCAAGGGGAACGAATGCGGCATCAAAATGAGCGCCCTTGATTTTATCAATCTCGGCACGGTACATGGAGGCCATATGGCGGTTATCGGCTTCCGTCTCACCTTCCCAATGCCAATCATTCAAATCACCTGCGTGATAAATCTTGCCCTCGCTTGTCTCGACGATAAAAGCAACACCGCTGTCGGTTGAAAGAAGCGTACTAACTTGTGTGCCGTTGTCAAGAATATAGGTTTGATCGTGATAAGCCGTCGTGACTTTCACACCGGCAGGATACTTCTTTTTGCTGATATCCTTTGCCAAAACTGCCTGATAATTCATACCCATATCATCAAGAATTTCAAAGATTTTCGGATTGAAATGATCTTGGTGAAAGTGACTGCAAAAGACGACAACTTCCTTGCTTTTGTCAAGCCTCGGCATCTCGCCTCTGTAATAATCAAAAACATAGTAGCAGTTCTCGGTTTCAACCAAAAATCCACTGTGGTTAATGTATGTTATTTTCATAATCCACCTCTGCAAATTCAGAATTTTGAGCTACCGTTAAATTTCTTCAATTCCCAAGCTTTTCAAATATTCATAAGTTCCATTGTAATACTCCGGCAGACGTGTGCTGTCCTCCCAAAAGCCGGTAGATGTTTTATTGCCATTACCATACGGCACGCAAATCACCATACCCGACCTTGCACGAGTTAGTAAGACACGATAAGCATTGAGCATATATTTTTGCAATTCTTTTTTATTTTCGCTATCTGCTGCGATTTGCTCATTCCATTTTGAATGGCCGTTGAATTTGTAAAAATGCCACTCTCCATTTTCATATCGCATATCGGCATCCCAAAGCAAACACGTATAATCTAATTCCAATCCTTGAACTTGAATTTCCGTTGCGGCATCCTCAAGATAATTTGACGATCTGGTATCCACCTTATCATCCAAAAACCAATGAACTGCATTTTCATCACCGGAAGGCAATATATGAATTCCAAGCGGCTTGAAACGAGCAGACTCTTTTGTCACTAACACTCCCGTTCGCTCGCTACCTCTAACTTTTTGATGCAACCAGCTTTTAGCTTTTTGAATATCTCGTGTTAAAACAATCGGATATTTATCTTTGATTTCTTGATACAATTCTGCCGCATTATCTTCAAAACTCAACAAAGAATGAACAAAGGCGGACAATTTTTCTGCCCTGAAAGATCTTAAAGATACACCAAGATGCAAATCATCTGAATATGTAACATGATTATTCTTCTCTAAAAGTTCGTTTACTTTACCTTCTGCATATTCAGCTTCGGTCAATTTTGGTGAAATATACACCTTCCAATCAGGAAAAGTATGATTTAAGGCGTTAATCCATTCCGAGATGCCGGCTTCACCGGTGTTTATTTCTTGACCACCGCCAACTAAGCAAACAATAGTTGCCCAATCTTCTCTTTGGTCTAATGACCAAATCAAAAATTCCGCTTCTGACATTGGGAAATTAGGCACTTTTAATTTGTTGCCATAAGTACCGCCTCGTTTGAGATAATCTGCTAATCTTTTATGTGTCCACGAGCGTTGTGCCTCGTCAAATATTGCAACATGCTCCACTTCACCAAAACCGGATTTTTCCAACTTAATTGCTTTTTCAGGATCAATTTCCAATATACCGTTTTCAACGGGATTTTTTATTTTAGCAAGCATATTGTCACGGTATCTGTGAATCATTTGGATAGACTTGCTAACTTCTCTTCTAGAGTCTGTGAGCTTCTTTTTCTCACCGGACGCTATACATTTTTTACGATTATCCTGTGCAAGAGCTTCAGTTAAAACTGCGACCAAAGGTCCATTACCGGAAAGGTACACTGCACCTTCGTCTTCAACAGGAACATCTTGTCCTTGATAAGTTTGTTTAATTGCTACATCAAGTCCAACAAGTGTTTTGCCTGCTCCCGGAACACCGGTTACAAAGCAAATACTCTTTTCTCCGTTTGTTTTACTATCGTTTATTACCTTGAGAATATAGGATATTGTTCTGTCAGTTGAAACCTTATCCGCCTCATGCCTTGTTATATTTTCGACGGAATGATTTTCATAAAGAGACCTTGCCGCTTCAATGATTGTCGGCGTTGGTGCATAAGGACTTATAATCCAATTATCATCAACTTTTGACTCGTTTGGATAGCGGAAAAGTATTTTAGAAAGTACATCTAATAATCCGGTTTTGCCTGTAACTAACGGATTGACAACCTTATCATCATAGACGGACATTTGAATTATATCTGTATGATTTTTATACTCTGTTGCAATCAATACAGGAACTATAATTTTATCTTCGCTCAGCTTATGAAAATTTTTCAAATCAAGAGCGTAATCAAGCACTTGGTCAATATCATTTTCAAGAATATTTTTCTCACCATTCTTAAATTCCAAACAAAAAATGATTCCGTTTAAGAGAAGAACAACATCAACCCTCTTGCCTAATCGCGGAATATCATACTCAAATATAATTTTGCCGTCATAATCTTCTAATTGCGAAATTACGTCTTGCATAATTGTAATTTCATTCTTCCACGCTTCAATCGTTGTGGTTAAAGCGTTACCGTGATAGCGGTCACACAATTCACCTAATATTGCATTTGCGTCTTCATTTATAAATTTATCAAAACTATTATTATATAAGCATCGTGGATTGTTATTCATACTTCTTCCTCGATTCCTTAGTCATTCTTAATGTAATTATTATATCATAGTTCTATATCATAAACAACGTTGCAAACGACCAACGAGTAAATTTTAGTACTAAGTTAAATATTATTTCTAAAAACACATCAACAAAACGTGCATTTTTCTCCGTATTATAGAGAGGTATTTTTTCTATGGTGAAATCAAATGTAAACAAGGTGTAAAAATTTTTGCAAAACACCCGAACAAAACGGGATTTTTTCTCCGTATAGTAGAGGGAGTTTTTTTAAGTGCTTTTTCTTTTTGGTTTTCACTTTATAAAAATATTCTCTCGAATAATTTGGAAGGAGGGTTTCGTATGCATAAAAATTGCAGCGGTCAATTTTTTCTTTTGCCGAACAGAATTTTTGATGAACAGTTATCGCCAAATGAATTCATTGTTTATTCTTTTCTTGTTCGGGCAAAAGACTCGGCGGGGCAAAGTTTTTGGTCAGTGCCTATGATTGCAAAAAGCTGTTCGATGTGTGCATCTACTTGCAGAAAAGTTTTGCACTCGCTGGAAAACGGTGGGTACATAACGATCTCAAAGCGGTTTATCGGCAGCGAGCAAAAGAGCAATCTATACACGGTCAACAAGATTTAGTGCACCGTGCTTTAGGATTTATCGGCAAAGAATATAAAAGGCTTTGATTTTGAAATTTTATGATTTTTGAAACGAAAATTGATGGCTTTTGAGTGGGTTTTGGAGCAATTTTCAAGCCGTCGATTTTAAAGCAGGATAAAGGGGTATGATTTTCAGGCGTTGAAATGCCCGAAAACGCCGTCCGGCAAAGTTGCAATCAAAAATTCAAGAGTTATAAATACTGTTTTTTTGATATAATAGGAAATGTATTTTAAACATTTTATGCTATAATACAAATACACTTGCAAGTGAAACGAAAGGAGGGGTAACATGGATACTCGCAAAATAATTCAAAATGTTATCGAATACATTGATGAAAACATAAAATCTGAAATCAGCAATAACGATTTATGCAATATTGCAGGATATTCATATATTCATTTAGCTCGCTTGTTTAAGCAGTATTTGAGTGCTACGCCGAACGAATACATACTCAAAAGAAGATTATTGTATGCTGTTTATGAAATGAACGGCGAAACTTCAAAAACTGATATTGCTTTTAATTTTGGTTTTGATACTTATGCCGGTTTTTACAAAGCTTTTAAACGAGAATTCGGTTGCTCTCCATCGAAATTCACAAAATCTTATGTAGGCAACAAACCGTATAAGATTAACATTTTGCAGGAGGAACATATTATGGTTTCAAAAACTAAAATACAAAAAATATTGCCAAATTGGAATTTACAAAACAGTGTAGTTAATACGACACTATTCTCAATCACACAGACTTATATGAATATAAGCACGGGAAAATGTTAATGCATTTACACTTTTGCTTTGAAGGTGTTCCTACAGAACAAACTCCTGCGGCAATGCTAAAATACTACCGATAGCGAAAGTGTTTAACCACACGACAGTTAGCCGAGAGTGTAGGAATTGCACCCGCAACAGTGTTAATGTATGAGCGTGAACGATTCCCGATACCATATCAAACAGCCGTTGCTATGGCTGAAATCCTTGAGATTGATAGAAATATGCTCTTCGATGAATTTGCTCAATTTATGGATTATCCATACAGTGATAGACTTCGTGAAATCAGAAAAGCACACAGATTAAATCAAGCAACTTTTGCTGAAAAAGCAGGTATTAGTTTGAGTATCTATTCTAAGTGGGAGGGCGGTTCACGACAGCCGTCAAGAAAAATGTTTCGGCAATTAGTAAATACATATCCCGAAATAAATACATGAAAATACAGCGTATCTGTGATATAGCAGGTACGCTGTATTTTTTATCGGCACATTGGTGTTATTACCTGTCTTTATTTAAAATAAAAGTACACTAAAATACAGGAGGAAAATACTATGGAAAAGTCATTATTTGAACAAATGGGCGGTACTTATACGCAAGTTGGAGATTACCTGATACCAAATCTCCGTTTGCCAGAACAACAAGGTCAGCCGATCGGAGTATGGGGGCAGCGACACGCAAGATATTTAAAACAGCACCATAAAAATATTTATATGAACCTATTGACAAGCGGGAAACTAAACGACTATCTTGTCGATATTAAAAATCAGGCTGAAAATATGTTTCTTCAAATCGTAAAGCAACTAACAGAAAGCGAACATATAACAGAAGAACTTAAGGAAAGAAATCCAATGCTTTGGTGTTCACAACTCAATAATATTCGAGAAAGAGCTACCGAAATAGTTAATGCTGAAATAATCTATGTATAAATAAGAAAGAATCAGTTGCAAAACATCACAACTGATTCTTTCTTATTATGGTAATAAATTCAATCCCAATTCCTTCAAAAACTCATTATGCCGAGCCTTTGCCACATTAATGTCATTCTCAATTTTTTCAAGCTCCTGCCGTACTTCTTCAATATCAACAATTTCTTCTTCGGGCGCAGTGCTGACATAACGAGAAATATTTAGGTTATATCCATTTTTCTCGATTTCCTCCATAGAAACTCGGCGGGAATATTTTTTGTCATCTTCTTTTCGGTATTGGTATGTTTCAATGATTTTATCAATATGCTCCGGTAAAAGCGTATTTTGACGCTTCCCTTTTTCAAAATACTCACTTGCATTAATAATCAACACATCATCATATTTCTTGCATTTTTTAAGAACCAGAATACACACTGGAATACCCGTAGAGAAAAACAGATTTGCCGGCAAACCAATGATAGCATCAATATTTCCATCTTTGAGAAGTTTTGTTCTGATTTTTTCCTCAGCGCCACCACGGAACAATACTCCATGCGGTAGAATAATCGCCATTGTTCCATCATCGCTTAAAAAATGGAACCCATGCAGTAAAAAAGCAAAATCTGCTGCTGACTTTGGAGCAAGTCCATAATTTTTGAATCGGAAATCTTCTGCCATTTCTTCTTTGGGTTGCCATCTATAACTGAAAGGCGGATTGGCTACCACTGCTTCAAACTGCATCTTTTTTGCTGGATTCATTTCATTCAAAATATTCCAGTCATTTAGCAAAGAATCGCCATGATGAATCTGAAATTCAGAATCCTTTACACCGTGAAGCAGCATATTCATACGAGCAAGGTTGTAGGTAGTAATATTTTTCTCCTGCCCATAGATCTGACCGATACCATTTGCACCAAATTGCTTTCGTACATTAATTAACAGAGATCCCGAACCACAGGCAAAGTCAAGCACATTTTTTAGTTTGCTCTTTTTTCCGGTGCTTGGATCTTGACTATCAAGAGATACAATTCGGGAAAGGATAGTTGAAACCTGCTGCGGGGTATAGAATTCGCCCGCTTTTTTACCAGAACCAGCAGCAAACTGGCCTATCAAATATTCGTAGGCGTCACCCAGAATATCTGTTTCATTTGGAAATTCGGCAAGTCCTTTTGCGATTTCTGTAATAATCGAACATAGTAAGCTATTGCGTTCACCATAATTTTTCCCGAGCTTATCGGAATCCAGATTAACTTCTGAAAACAATCCACGAAATCTGCTTTCAAACGACTCATTCTCGATATATTTAAAGCCACTCTGTAAAGTTTTCAGCAATTGACTATTTTGTGTTCTTGCCAATTCATATATATTACTCCACAAATATGCTGGTTTTATCACATAATGAATTTTACGGCGCATTTGTTTTTCAAGCATATCAACTTGATCCAAATTGCGAATATACCAGACTGCAAGCGGGATTACATTGTGGCTATAGAGCATCTTATTATTCTCATCCACAAAATCTTGTCTAGCTTTTTCAATTTTTTGATGATCTTCTTCGTCTTCATGTAACCCTAATTTTTCAGGAGAAAGCGATCTACTATATTGGGTAATAACGGATTTAAGCTCACCAATATAGGTATCAAGATCCTCTCCATTCTTTTGAATTTCAAGCTCACTTTTCTGATAATCGCTTCCCAATTCCTTTTTTACTGCCTCTTCATAATTATCGGACAGGTAGCGCAAAAAGAGAAAAGACAGCATATAATCTCTAAAATCATCGGCGTTCATTGCGCCACGCAGTTTATCAGCAATCGCCCATAATGTTGAGCCTAACTGTTTTTGTTGTGTATCATTCATCAGTTATCCTCCTGTGCTTGCTCTGTATCAAATATATTTTGATTAAATTTGTAATCTTCCAAAAAATCATTCAGTATTCTTTTAAAATGTTCTTTGTTTTCTTCGACCATTTCTTTTGGATCGAAAATCGAATAGTTACCATGGCTTAACAGATTTATTATTCTTCTATACACGACGGAATCCTCATCTTCTTTTCTTAAGCACGATGAAAAATCCTTATATCCGTGGAAAGATGCCGTCTTTTCCAAAATGTTCCGAAGAATATTGAAGTGATAAGTATAGAGTTCTCCTGAATCAGCAGCCTTCTTTAATTCCTTCAGCAAAGCAACATGATGAAAAAAGGGAGTCTTACTTGTATCCTTTAATATGTAACCAGTTCCTGATAGCTTTTGAAAAAACAGTCTTTCCCCCTTTGCAATTTCATTGCACAAAACATTATAAAATAACGCATGATGTGTTGATACGATTACTTTTATATCTGCGCCACTCATTAAAGTTGCTAAATGACTTGCCACAGCAATTGCATTATTATCATCCAGAGACGAAATTGGGTCATCAATATAAATGTACTGGACCCAATCATAGGATTCTACTTTATCCACAACTAACTGCATAATAGCCAAGAAAAAACACCAAATAAATATATTCTCTTCGCCACGGGAAACTTTGATATTGTCAATTCTTTGACTGGCTCCGTCGATTGCAACATTCCTATAAAAGCTAATTTTATATTCATCATAATCAATGGTAAAATCAAAATCGGCATAACGATGTAAAAAGGGGCGAATTCTGCTTTCCATTTCCAAATCTCTCAGGCCAGAAAAGAACCGAGAGTGTCTATTCAATTTTAAAAATCGCTCAGTATCATTTTCTAAATCATTATCCCAGTAAAAGAGATCTTCTGTAAAAGCATTATAATATAATGTGTCTGCCATTTTTTCTCCCGTTTCTTCATTCAGCGTCTGCCCTAATGTCTTAAATTCGGCGGACAACCTTGTTTTGCCGGTACCATTATAGGCAAATAGTAAAACATATTTTTTATCTTCCAGCAACATCCTTAAATATCGGGCGATTTCTTGCAGGTTGTCGAACACTTGCTTATCTGAAATCCGTTTAAGCACATAATCTAAATTGATGCGAATTGGCTCAGCAATACCATCTTTTAAGGAATACTCTGTTTCTCCTTTTGGCTTTTTATAATTTTCTTTAATCAGATCTGTGTATTTAGTTAAATCAAATTTTTTCAAATCGTTAAGAAGACCGTTATATTCCTGTTTAGACAGCTTTTGCGGTACATTTATACTCATACATCTGCCTCCTCAAGAGAAGGAAACAATCCCTGCATTAATCCCTTTTTATGTGCTTTTAACTGTTCTACTTTATTCGACTGTTCTGTAATCATGGTATCTACCTCTGACAAGCAGCCCGCTATTTTTTCTTGTTCTTCAATTCGAGGAATACTTGTTAAGAATTCACTTAAAGCTTGTTTAGTAATGGTCTTAATTATTCCACCTGGTGCTTTTTGCTTTTCGATGTCAAACAACAATTGCAGATTGTATGCCAAAAAAGTTTTATCAATCTTCCTGAAAAATTTTTCAAATAACAGTAATGTTCGGTCTATGTATGCGTCATACTGAGTAATTGCAACACGACCAATAGAACCCTGAATTGTTATTATTAATGTACCTTTCGGAATAAATACACTTTGCTGTGCCGCTAACTCACTTATTTTATTTTTTGTATTCGATTTTAGCTTCATATTATCATCAACATCAAATACTTGAATAAATGGCATCCCACTTTTTTCATCATACCACTCTGGTAATCCATATGGCTGCGGAAAACTTCCTCTCCTATATAATGCTAATTTTTCTAATTTCACTGTTTCCCACTCTTCACAATCTTGAAACTCAGGAAATCTCCATTCAGGCAGAGTTTTCCCTTCAGCAGGGAACAGCTTTTGCATCAAACCTTTTTTGTATTTTTCTAATGCTTTCAGTTTTCTGTTTTCTGCGTCAATCAGTTCATCAATGGAGGATAGGCAATCAGCAATCTTTTGTTGTTCTTTAAATGAACGAGGATATGGAACTTTTACGGAAGAAAACTGACTATAAGGAATCATCTTTCCATCTCGTATTCCTTCCAAGTTCCTATTCAAACTCTGAATATACCTCCATGTTTTAAAAAAATATTTATAATATAATTCTGAGATGTTTTCTTCTCTTTTTCTCAAAATAATATATGCCGGACTACATATTCCTTTAAAGCGTGAGTACTCTATTCCTCCTTGGAATGATCTCAAACTAATGATAAAATCTCCAACTTCAACTACTTTGTAATTAGACAAGCTTTTATCAGTTAACGTAACATTATATTCGATTTGATCTCGTGGTACTGCGCCTTGATCTTGTGTTATCGCCAAAATAGGTAGATCAGAATTATGATTTTTATTAGTTATAGATTTGAACAATTTATTTCCATGCACAAAATCAATACGATCTCTTTGAAACTCCGGAAACCTAAACTTCGGCACTATTTCTTTCTTCTTACTCATACGCATTCAACCCCACAATTTCACGACCATCTGCCAGTTTCTTTAACAACGGGATCAGGTCATCCATCAAATCCAGTTCTTTTTGCGTTCTTTCTCTCCAGCTTAGGTCAAGCGGCGCCAAAAGATCGCTGAGTTTTTCTCCGTCAAAAATCATTCGGTCAATGATTTCCTGAATAAACGCTTGCAAACTTTGGATTTCAATGCAGTGTTTTTTCGCAATGATATTGATTTCCTGATTGTTTTTCTGCTCTCTGAATTTCTGATACCCTGCTTTGATTTCCTTTTCATCCAAAGCCACACCAACTTGAAGCGAATCGATATATTCGATAATATCATCTCTTTCATCAAGCAAATTGGAAGTAGCCGAAAGCATGCCGATGAGTTGTTCTTTACTCATTTTTTGCTTTTTCGGTTCGGTCTGGGTGTATTTCGCAATCAATGCCATGATATAGTCGTAGTCGATAATTGCAGACGAAAACAGAACAAACTCAAAATCGAGCTGTTCAACTTCAGGATTTTTATCCTCGTTCTCTTTTCCTTGCTCAGATTTCAGTCTTTGTGCAACATCAATATAAGCACCACGGAACGCACGCAGGGTATCCTCCGGCAACAGTTCCTCGATTTTTTCTGCGTCTTTTTCTTCAATTTCCGTGTACTGCTCCAACTGCGTTTTCAAACGCTGTACTTCCTTGAATTTATTGATAAATTCACATCTTGCGGCATCGCCTTTCAAGTTGTTTACCTCTTCCGGTTTGCACTCCAATCCCTGAGATTCCATAAACTTTTCTAATTCACTTACTGCCTTATCCAGTTTCTCAACAACCTTTGGTGCTGGGTCAACAAGCCATATTTCTTTTGCTCGGTTACTGTTATTTTCACCAGAAAACAGAGCAATAGCTTTATCTACTTCATCAGACTGGCTTCTGAAATCAAGAATATTACCATAAGGTTTTGTATCATTTAAAACTCGATTTGTTCTGGAAAATGCCTGAATCAAGCCATGATATTTTAAGTTCTTATCTACATACAAAGTATTCAGATACTTAGAATCAAAACCGGTCAGCAACATATCCACAACAATGGTAATATCAATTTTGTTTTTATGAGGATAATCTGCGTTAGTATATTTCTGGTCTTTAATTCTTTGCTGTACATCCTGATAATACACATCAAAATTGTTGATGTCATGGCTGGTTCCATACTGTTCATTATAGTCTTTGATAATACTGGTCAACGCTTGTTTCTTTTTATCAGGTTCTTTTTTGTTATCTTCTTTTTCCTGTGGAAGATCCTCTTGAATTTGCTGAACATCCTTATTACCTTCTGCCGGCGGCGAGAATACGCAGGCGATATTCAATGGCACAAATTCACCGTCGTCGGCATCAATACAATTTTGTTGTGCTTCTTTGAACAAGTTGTAATATTCAATAGCATCATTGATTGATGATGTAGCTAAAATAGCGTTGTATCTTCTGTTATTTGTTATAGCGTCATGTTTTGACAGAATAGTTTGTACCACAGCCTTTTTTTGTTGTTCCTCATTGATTCTTGAAGCATCTCTGTCATTTTGCGGCTTGAAGTAGTCAATATGGAATCGCAATACATTTCTGTCATCGATGGCATGAGTAATCGTATAAGCATGCAGTTCTTTTTCAAAAATATCCTTCGTAGTTGTATAAGAACCGATTGTTCCGTCAATTTGCTTGTAAGTTGCGTTTTCTTCAAAAATAGGTGTACCAGTAAATCCAAACAGCTGAGCCTTTGGGAAAAAGTTTTTGATTGCTTTATGGTTTTCTCCAAACTGTGAACGATGGCATTCATCAAAGATAATTGCAATTCTGCTATCTTTTAAAGGCGCCAATCTTTCTTTATATGTGAGCTCACCTTTTTTCTTTTTCTCTTTACTCCGTTTATTATCGTCGTCAAGCGCCAAACCTAACTTTTGAATGGTCGTTACAATGACTTTATCTCGATAGTCCTCCGAAACAAGTCTTTTTACCAAAGTTTCCGTATTGGTGTTTTCTTCCACACACCCCTCTTGGAACTTATTGAATTCCTCTCTGGTCTGTCGGTCAAGATCCTTTCTGTCTACCACAAAAAGACATTTTGCTATGTTGCGATTATCTTTTAACAAGGTAGATGCCTTAAAAGAGGTGAGGGTTTTACCGCTTCCTGTTGTATGCCAAATATAGCCATTTCCTCTGTTTTGCTCAATGCAATCCATAATGGCTTTAACCGCATAAATTTGATATGGTCTCATAATCATCATTTTCTGCTCACTTGCTACTAAGACCATATATTTGCTAATCAGCTCACCCAAAGCACATTTACGCAACACAGCCTCAGAAAAATCGTGCAAATGGGTAATTTTTTTATTATCTTTATCGGCAAATTGATATACAGGCAAAAAGCGTTCATCAGCATCAAAAGCAAAATGCTCTTTGTTGTTGTTGGCAAAATAGTAGGTATTACTTTCATTGCTGACAATAAAAAGCTGCATGAAACAGAGCAAAGAATTTGTATATCCATTTCCCGGATCATTTTTATAATCAACAATCTGCTCCATTGCTCTTTTAGGAGTAATTTGGAGCGACTTTAATTCAACCTGTACAACAGGAATGCCATTGATAAGAATAATAACATCGTATCTATGATGACTATTTTCTGTATTAATACGAAGCTGATTAATTACCTCATACTCGTTTTTGCACCAATCATTCGTATTTACAAGGGTGTACTGTAGAGGTGTATCATCATCCCTTTTAAATGTGTTCGTTTCTCTCAAGATTTTTGCCGCTGAAAACACATCTGGTGTAATGATGCTTTCTTTCAATCTTGCAAATTCAGAATCACTTAATCTAACCCTATTAAGTTCTTGAAAATGCTTTCTAAAATTTTCTTCTAAAGAGGCTTTATCTTTAATATCTTCTCGATATATATACTTTAACTCTTTAAGTTTTTCAATAAAACTCAGTTCAATTTGTTTTTCGTTCTTCATATTGCGACACCTTTCACTTAGTTGTTTTCTCTAATAAATCTATCAATTCCTGATCTAAATTATTTTTCCTGCAAAGTTTTGCCAAAGCGTGTCTTGCAATCTGATTGGGTTTTGATTTATTGTTTTCCCATCTATTAACTGAAGTGAATCCCATATGTAATTCTCTTGCTAATCCTTCTTGAGATAAACTCAGTTGGGAACGAATATTTTTTATAACATCAGAAATTTCCATAGTACAGTTCTCCCTATTCGTTTAAACTTATACATAGTATATTATATCATAAGCTATAGCGAATTGTAAACATCTTATAACCGTTTGAAATTTTTTATGTTTTCATATATAATTTAGGAACAAAACAAGTTTTCTATGTCGTTTAATTAATAGAGAACATACTCTCTGGAAAGGAGGCAAAAAAATATGCCAATATTATTAAAAAGAAAAAACGGCGAAATCACGCCGTTTCGCAATGCAGAATATATTTCTGCGTTCTATTTCATCCCCAAAAGCATTTTGGATAAGTGCGGAGAAGAAATAAACAGTATTCCAAGAAATCCAAGAAAATTGCTTCAAGATCGTCGTGCCATAGAAATAATAGAAAGTGATTTATTTAAGCTGGTAATCATCGACGCTTACACCTTTATGGTGTGGCCTTTTATGGGGCTTGGAGCAAAAAGGGATATTTATTCAGGATATGAGCCGTCTTGGAGATATGCGCACGCAGCTTCTATTTGGATTAAAGGAATGGAAGACGAAGGGGTTATCCCTAAGTCACAGGAGATATTAAAAAGCAGCAATGTATACGAAGACCTCGGATATATATCCGAAGAAGAAATCTCAGAAACATTCACTTGGCTCGTTCCTAAAATAATGGCAAAACACAATATGAATGAGATCATTGCTGTGGCGGCAGATTATCGCTGCTTTGAAGACTTTGATTATCGAAAGAGCCGACAAAAAATTGATTTTTACCGCAAGTGGTATCATACTCGTGCAAAAATATCCGTTGAATCTCTTGATGAAATAAAAGAAAAATATGCAGAGAATACAGACGGAATGGAGTGGGATATTCCTGATGACAATGTTAATGTTGAGAGTATGGTTTTAGAACCGATTGCAGTCAGCAAATTTTTAAACACGCTTTCTGAAACAGACAGGAAAATACTCACAATGCGAATGGATGATGTTACACTCGAAAAAATCGCAGAAGAATTAGGTTTCAAAACTCACAGTGTTATTCACAAAAGAATCCGAAAGATTGGCTTGGCTTACGAAAAGTTCAGTGGTGAAGATTTGGGATTCAGTAATAAGAAAATTATCTAACAACACCTATTGATGTATAAATCGGTAGGTGTTCTTTTTATGTGCAGAAGCAGAAAGGAGGTCTTTTTGGTGCAGTACAATCTGATAAAATCACAGCAAATCAAAATTAAGAACACCCTATGTATGCAATGCGGACACCAAAGCTGTTTGATGATAAGTAGTGGTGTCTGCCCTGTCTTCGCAAAAACCAACCCCAAAATCATTAAAATTAAGGAGGACAATCGCAATGAAAAAATATAAAGAAACCTATATCATCGGTATTGACCACGGCTACGGAAATATGAAAACGGCAAACTGCTGTTTTCAGGCAGGTGTGACCGTATATGATAAAGAACCAATTTTCAAAGACAATCTGCTTGTTTGGAATAACAAATACTATCTGATCAGCACAGAGCATAAGGAGTTTTCAGCAGATAAAATGCTGGATGAGGATTATTATATTCTTACGCTTGCCGCAATCGCACGAGAGCTGAATATTGCAAAAATCTATTCTGCTGATGTATTGATTGCCGCCGGGCTTCCGCTGACTTGGGTAAGCGAACAGCGAGAAGAATTCAAACGATATTTGCTGAAGAACGAAACAGTTGACTTTAATTTCAAAGGCAAGGATTATCATATCCGCATTGTCGGTGCAGATGTTTACCCACAGGGATTTGCCGCTATTGTCAATCACTTATCCGATTTTTCAGGTGTAAATATGCTCTGCGATATTGGCAACGGCACGATGAATATTATGTTCGTCAATGATAAAAAACCGAACCCCCACCGCTGTTTTACCAAGAAATTTGGAACACACCAGTGTATGCTCCATATCCGTAAGAATCTAATGAGAATTCATCACGCAGAGCCGCACGAAGAAATGATTACCCGTGTGCTTCGTTTCGGCACAGCAGATATTGACAGCGACTATCTGAAAACAATAACCAATACTGTAAAAGAGTATGCGGAAGGTATTTTCCGCATACTGCGTGAACACGGCTACGATTCAAAACTGATGAAGCTGTATATTGTCGGAGGAGGCGGTTGTATGATCCGTAACTTTGCCGAATATGACGAAAGCCGTATTACTGTAAACGATGATATTTGTGCTACTACTAAAGGTTATGAACGAATGCTGGAAATGAAATTGATTAAAAATGGCGGTGTGTTATGAGTATCAAACGAATGAGCCTTAGGTTTAACTTGGATAACGAAGCTGACCACAAGGCTTGGGAGCTTTTGCAAAACCTGTCCGGTTCAAAAAACAAAGCCATAATTTCGGCAATCAATGGGTATTTCGAGCAGGATAATAATTTAGCTGAGATAGTAAGGGAAACTATAGCAGAATGCTTGCGGAACATATCGGTAGTACAGGCACAAGCCGAGCCGACAACTGAAATACTGTCCGAAGAAGAAAACGAACTTATGGATTCCCTCGATATGTTTCTCGGTGAATGACAGCATCAGAGTAGTGCCGCTTTTTTATGCTCTGAAATTCACTGTGGCATCATTTTGGCATCAAATCAAAATTAAGGAGGATTTATATTATGAGAGCTTATTCATCATTAAGACAACTTGAAGCAAAAGGTATTTGTGTTGACGAATACCTGACCAATGAGAGAGACGGCGTATTTAAGGCACGCCTTGACTGCAAGCGCTGGGGCAAGAAACGAAATATTCTTGCGTACTTCACATTTGAAGACGGCAGTAAGGTTATGGCCTCCGCTTGGCAGAACACCGGGTATCTCGGTATCCCTGAGATTGAAGAAGGAGCAAGGCTAATGCTGACTTTTGAAAGAGCAAAAAACGGCATTTCCTATTTGAGAAAGGTTGATAGAAACGAGGTAGAGTAATTGTGTCTCATACTGTAACAAGCAGGGAACTTGTACGGCAAGTTCCAACTCAAAATCGGCTGTTTAGCCGATTTTCTCTTTAGGGACTGCCGTCCCTAACACCCTATTTTGAAAGGACTGATAAATCTATGAACAGAAACACAAAAGAAAAACTTGCCCGCATAGAGATACGGGTAAAATCAGAAGATAAGGACAAAATCAAACGACTTGCCGAAAAATGCAATTTATCTATTAGTGAATATCTGGTGCAAAGGGCATTGGGATATGAACCGATAACGGTTCTTCCCGATGTCTTTTTTGATTTCTATAACAAATTGTGTCAGCTTGACAACACAGTGGGATTTACGCCCGAAACAGAAAACAAACTGCTTTCACTGATTGATGAAATTCATACGGAACTTTTATTACCACGGAAGGAGGATATGCGTAAATGGCGACCACCGGATTCTGGCCTGTCAAAAACAGGCTGAAAGAAGTAATAGAATATGCTCGTAACCCTGACAAAACCATCGACAAAAAAATCTTGGATGAAGATATATATGCGGCACTCCGTTATGTTGAGAATGACAAAAAGACGGATCAAACGATGTATGTTTCGGGTATCAACTGTCCGAAGCAAAAAGCATACGAATATATGATGGCTACTAAGCGTCGTTACGGCAAGCTCGGCGGGAATGTTGCCTATCACGGTTATCAGAGTTTTGTAAGTGGCGAGGTTACGCCTGAAGAAGCACATCAAATCGGACTGGAAACTGCAAGGCGTATGTGGGGCAAGGATTACGAGATAGTCGTCACCACCCATCTGAACACAGATAATCTTCACAATCATATTGTGATTAATTCTGTATCTTTTCGCACCGGTCGTAAGTTTGAAAACCATATTTCAGACCATTACAAGCTGAGAGAGATTTCCGATGCAGTTTGCTTGGAACGAGGAAAAAGCGTATTACCGCCGAGTAAATTCACAGTTAATCGAAAGAAAGACTATTGGATTCACAAAAGCGGCGGTTTAACTCACCGAGATATTTTAAAACGGGATATTGATGAAGCAATTTCAAATACAACCAACTGGAAAGCCTTTGATTTATACCTGAAAAATCTCGGCTACTCTTACGCCCGAAACAACGATTACCGTCATCCCTCCATTATTGCTCCCGGTTGGAAACGCTCTGTCCGTCTTGATTCTTTGGGTGAGCAATACACGCAGGAGAAAATACGGCAGAGGCTGATTGATAATCAGAAAAATATTACTCTTTACGCAATTCGCATTCCCAAACGATATGCACCGCTGTTACAGCTTGAATACGAATTTAACAAAGCGCAGCGTATGGACGGGATGCAGCTTGCGTTTGCATTGATTATTGAGCTTTGGAAGCTGATTACAGGCAATAATATAGAGCCGTTATCCCCAAAGCCTCTATCTCCGGCACTACGTCAGGAAGTCAGAAAATTAGATCAAACCTTAAAGGAATACAAGCTTCTTTGTGAGAATCAAATTGATTCCGCACAGAAGCTTGTTTCATTTATCGAGAAGAAATCCGCAGATATTTCTGCTTTGGAATCAGAACGGCAGAAAATTTATAACCGTATCCGCCGCCCGAAATCAGAAGAAGAAAAAGAACAGAACAAAACGGCGGCAAGAGAAATCTCTGCAAAATTAAAACCTTTGCGTAAAAATCTCAAAACTGCACAATCCATCACCGAGCGGTATCCGCATATCTTGAAATTGCTTGAAACCGAGCGTGCTATGGAAATACAAGTAAAAACCAAAAACAGAGAGAGGAATTATGAACGATGAAAAACACACCGAAAAATATTGCAATAGAAAAACTTTTCCCCTTTGAGGGACATCCCTTTAAGGTTCAAGACAACGAAGAAATGAACGCTTTGATCGAGAGTATTCAAGAGCAAGGTATTTTGTCTCCGTTAATTGTCCGACCAAAAGAAAATACCGAAGATGAATATGAAATTGTATCGGGACACAGACGGTTCCGTGCAGCAGTTAAGGCAGGGATAAAAGAAGTCCCTGCCTTAATTGTTCCCCTTGATCGTGACGCCGCTGCCATTGCAGTGGTAGACAGCAATCTGCACCGAGAACATATTTTTCCATCGGAGAAAGCCTTCGCTTACAAGCTGAAAGCCGAAGCATTACGACATCAAGGGAAACGCTCCGACCTCACTTCAGGCCAACTTGGTCCGAAGTTGACGGTAGAAAAAATATCGGAAAACAATAGCGCAACACAAGTCAAAAGATATATTCGCCTGACCAAACTTATTCCGCACATTTTAGATATGGTAGACAAAGGGAGAATTGCTTTTACGCCCGCCGTTGAACTTTCCTATTTGCAACCTAAAGAACAGGCAATGCTACTATCGGAAATGGAATGCAGCGACTGCACACCTAATTTATCTCAGGCACAGCGTTTAAAGGCTCTCAGTATGCAGGGATTGTTCACGAAAGAACAGTTATCCGCCATTATGAGCGAAGAAAAAGCCAATCAGAAAGAGCGTGTAAAAATTCCTGTTGAGCGTATTCAAAAATGTTTTCCAAAAGATTATACTACCACTCAAATGGAAGAAACCATTGTAAAACTCTGCGAAGCGTACCATCGAAAGCGCTTGCGTGACAGAGATTCAAGATAGGAGGTGCGCCTATGGATTTTAAGATGAACGCTGTAATTCACAGAGGAAACGATTATGAAAATTCGTTGCGCACTTTCCAAAACAAGAGAATGGAATACCTTGAGCAGGAAATCCGTGCCTTTGATGTCGAAACCTTACGATTACTTCTATACGACCTTCAAAAACGAGGCCGCACAATAGAAACACTTACAGGAGTAGCGATATAATCAGATGGTAAGGAGGGCAACTATAATGAAAAAACAAAAACGAAACAATGAGGACAATCGAGGCGTAGCTATTTACGCCCGAAAGTCCCGTATTACAAATAAAGGCGACAGTATCGGCGTACAGTTTAAGCAATGTGCCGAATATGCCAAAAGAGAACTTCGGCTTGATGAAAATTACAACTTTATGGAGTATGAGGATAAAGGTCTCTCCGGTTACTATTCCGACCGTCCTGATTTCCAGCGTATGCTTCACGATATCGAAATGGGTAAAATACGTGCGGTTGTCTGCTACAAGTTAGACCGTATCGGCAGAAAGACCAGCGACCTTTTACGCTTGCTTGATTTTCTTGAAAAGCATAAGGTAGATTTGCTGATCTGCTCCAACAATATCAACACCGCTTCCGGCGTATCCAAAATATTCATTCAAATCTTTGCTGTGGTTGCGGAATTTGAGCGTGATACTCTGACCGAGCGTATTACAGATAATATGATGGAGCTTGCTAAGGACGGACGCTGGCTTGGCGGAAATACACCCACAGGTTTCACAGTAAAGCGTGTAAAGACCGGCAGCGGCAAAAACAAATCAGCTTACAGTTATTTGGAGAGCATTCCCGAAGAAAAAGCAATGATACAAAAACTCTACGCTGTATTTTCGGAAACCCGTTCTATTAAGAAAACAGCAGACAGGATGAATGAGCTTGGCTATCGCACAAAGATCGGCAGCAAATTCAACACTTCCACTACAAGATTATTATTAAAAAATCCTGTTTACTGCGTTGCTGATGAAATTGCCTACAACTATTTCTACGAAAACGGCGGTGGAGTATGCGCTGATCTATCAGAGTTTGACGGTCAGCACGGCTTATCCGCCTATAACAAGACCGACCAAGAAAAGTTTGAGGACGCTGACAGTACCTTCATTTCTCCGAAATTTGTGCAGTTAATGTCTGCAAAGCCTGTTTCTAAATGGATTATCTCGGTTGGCAGGCACGAAGGTTTTATTCCGAGTCAACAATGGATTGATACACAAAATATGCTTGATTCCATTGCAGAAAAGTACAACCGCCCGCACCGAAAGACTAATGCTCTGCTGGCAGGGCTAGTATACTGTCCGCATTGTGGGAAACGCCTGCGAGTTATCTCCGAATCTAATCGTTGGACAAACAATAAGCCGAGATTTAAATATGTCTGTCCCGGCTACCGTGAAAACGAATGTACCTTCCAATCCGTTGACGGTGTACTGCTTGATGAATTTGTAGTACAGCAGTTATCTAATCTTTCCGATGAGGACAGCGAATATTTTACCAAACTTCTCAACCAACGAGCTTCAGATATTTTTAAGAATTCGCAAAACGAACAGGAATTGACCGAACTGAAGAAAAAGAAAGCACAGCTTGAAACGGCAATTTTCAATCAGGTTAAAAATATGCGTGATGCAAGCGATGACCTGAAACGCTTTATTCAGGAAGATATACAAGAGCTATCCAATGAACTACGAGAGGTTGGTATCCTACTTGAAAAGTTAGAGGACAGCAAGCAAAATCAAATGTACGCTGTCCGAAATATTGAAGAAATAAAAGAAAGGCTGTTGTCCTTCGGTAAATACGCAAAGGGCGCACAGCCAGATGTGCTTATAACACTGATACAATCCTTTGTGGAGCGTATCTATATCGTCGAAAAAAATGACGAGCGTTACTGTCATATCTTTATTAAAGGTTGCACCAAAGAGGACTATGATGAGTTCTTCCGGGCAACCGGTTACATATCTGGTACGAGAGAAGCAGGTGCTATCACATCCAAATTGCCTTTGTGTGATTCAGATGAGTGTAGCAAAACCAATTATAAATGAAAACACAGGTAAACAAAGTGACAATTCATACTATATAGGCGATGATTATGTAATGAAATATTCAACAAATTTTGCTGTGATTAAAAAAAGCTCTTTGTTTTCAGAAGTTGTTAAATTAAATAACGGTGATGATTATTTACAATACGGAGAATTGTATTTTATCGTTACAAAACGAATTTATGGAAAACAACTAAAATGTGTTGATATTTTTAATGATACTTCAATTGCTTTAACTATCGGTGAAAATATTGCCAAGCTACATAATAAATTGAAATTTTTTGATATTGACGATTTTGAACAGGATAATATTTATGATGACTGTATCAATAATCTCTACAAAGTTAAAAAGTTTGCAAATTTATCAAATGAATTTTGTGAAAAATATAAAAATGAATTTGGAAATTTAATAGATAAATTGCCTACTCAACTGATACATAGAGATATTAACCCGTCAAATATGATTTTTGCTGGGAAAAAATTTAAAGGCTTTGTCGATTTTGACTTAACGGAGGTTAGTGTGCGGATTTTTGATATTTGCTATTGCGCAACCGCTATTTTATCCGAGTGCATTAATAATCAAATTAATTTTGAGGCATGGCATAAAATACTCAACAATCTAATTAAGGGATATAATAGAATTGATAAATTGAGTGAATATGAAATCAAGGCTATTCCTTATGTTATCTATTCTATCGAAATTGTTTGTATCGCTTATTTCAGCAAATATGATAAGTTTGAAGAATTAACTGAAAGAAATATAAGTATGCTCAAATGGTTGATTGAAAATGTGTAAAAATCCCCGAATTTTCTGTTTCTTTTAGTTAATTGAAGTATTACTCAACGATTTAATATTAGTTTTTGACAATTAAATAACTAATAACAAATAATTGTAAAAATTTTTCAATTGTAAAAGCGCATACTTTTCATAAACTATACTTGCAAGAGCGATTTGATATTATGTGATAAATATTTTGAAGAAAATTTTATTCAAAATATCAGCACGCTTTGCGAATTTTTGATAAGAGAGGTGTTTTTACAATGGCAAAGAATACAGTTCCTGAAGCTAAAGAGGCTCTTAACAGATTTAAGATGGAAGCTGCTTCAGAGGTTGGTGTAAATCTCAAGCAGGGCTACAACGGCGACCTTACTTCAAAGCAAGCCGGTTCTGTCGGCGGCCAGATGGTTAAGAAAATGATTAAGGCTTATGAAGAAAGCATGAAATAAGTCGGAATAAGCAAAAATTTTCACGCTTATAACAGCTGCGACAAGGCGGCAAAAAAGTATCCCATACCTATTGGTACGGGATACTTGATTTTTGTGTATACTATATAAATATTTAAAACATATTATATATATTCAGATTTTATTAGTGCAAGAACGACAAAATATTGTTTCTATTTTGCCATAAAGGAATTGATAAACTCGCCGTCACTAAAGGTATAAATAACGTTATCAACAATCGTGCTTCTGACAGGGTCTGTGTTTTCGATTTCGGTCGAATATTTTTTAACGATACTTATCTTTTTATCCTTAATCTCAAAAGCGATTGCGCCGGCTTTAATTTCAATACCGCTGTCGTTAGCTTTGACGTACTCAAAAGGAATCGCAAAATAATTTTCTGACTTATTAACAAGAATGGCTTTATGGGTGTCTAGCGCCTCGCTCGCAGTGTTTTTAATCGTTTTGCTGTCAAGCACCGTGGGCTTTTGCGGGTCAGACACGTCAAAAAGAGCAAATTTGATACCTCTTGCATAAGGATTTGAAAAATCGTTGGCAGTGCCTATACCAAGAAGCGTATCGCTGTCAATCGGGATAAGATTAGTAGAAAAGCCGCTGATTTTAACGCTTCCCTTAATAATCGGCTTTTTAGGATTGGAGAGGTCGATAACAAAAAGAGGGTCGGTATATTCAAACGTTATAACATAGGCGGTATCGCCCGAAAAGCGCACGGCATGGATATCCTCACCCTTTGCAAAATCGTCTGTTTCACCGAGCTTTTTTAAGTCTTTATCGAGCACATAAACATTACTTATCTGATTGGAATTTTTGTCATATTTAGTGGTTGCAATGCGGAAATTGCCGTTATATTCGTCCATTGAAAACTGATTATTGACAGTACCCGAAAAAGTCGCTTTGGCAATAAATTTAATATCATTTTTAAAATCAAGCTTATAAATTTCGGTATTGCAATCCGAAAGATAAAAAATCTCGTTATTATCGTCATTCTTGGCAGTATCACAAGTATCAAAAACGGCATTTGCAACATAAAGATTATTTTCATTGCAATAAACGGTTGAGCCTGCACCTGCTATCGCCTTTGTTTTTGCAGTCATTTTTTGGCTTACAAGGTCAAGCTTGCTGACGATAAGATACGAAGCGGATTTAGAATTTTCGACAATGCAAATATCCTTTGGCTCAACTGCTTTTCTAGCGCCGTCAAGCGTGGTTTCGGGCAGATAATCTTTGTCTGTTTTGCACAAACGAGAGCATATTTCTTTGTTGGAAATAACCAAAAGAGAATCACTTGTGATACGAGAGGAAACGTAGCTGCCCTGCTGTTTAAACGAATGAATTTTCTTTGGATTTTTTATATCGGAAAGAGAATAGATATCAATATTTGTAAATGAATCGTAATTGCCATTGAAGCTGTTCGACTGAACAATCAAATTATTTTTATAAAGAAAAAAATCAACAATATAGTCACCGTTTTCCATATCAAAAGCTATTTCAGAAAGCTTTTTTACGTTCTTCCCGTCAGGCTCATAGATTAAAATTTTATCATTTCCATTACGGAAAGTATAAATATATTTTCCGTCATTTTTGATAACATCAGCCTCATCAACGCCGCCAACCTGAACGTAGGTTTCACTGCTTGAATTATCAGCCGCATTCTCGGCTCTTTTAATCGTATCTTTAGATGTCGGAAAACCGAAATTGCCCGAACTGTTAGATTTTTCAATGGATTTGAAATATTTTGCAATTTCATTTGCAGACGAAAATGCTTTAAATTGAACGTTTTCACTTTGAATTTCTGTATCGGTCACAGGCGGCGATTGCGTATTTCTGCCAAGGGCAAAATTGAGAGAAACGGCAACAATCGCAACGCAGGCAACAAGACTTACGGCAGTTTTAAACGCTTTGGTTTTTACAAATGGTATAATCTTTTGTTCCTTATCGTCAATTGCATTTTTAACATTCTCACCGTTAAGGCTTTCGGGTGCGGCTACATTGTCGTTATCAAATTTATTTTTGATAAAATCAAGGTCAAAATTTGCTATGACCTTGTCATATTTTTCATTTTTTTTCATATAACATCACTCCAAATAATTTCTCATTTTCGCAAGGCTTCTTGAAAGCTTTGACCTGACACTCGACGGCTTTATGCCGACAATTTTTGAACATTCCTTACTCGTAAATCCTGCAACAAGGCAAAGCAAAACAATGTCCTTTTCATCAGACTGAAGTTTATCAAGCGCCTGCTTAAGCTCTAATGATAAATCGCTGTGGCAATAGGAAAGAGAGGCATCGTTTTGCATTTCGGCAAGCGATGAATTCACCCTGCTTTTTGCCTGATAATCAATATATTTTGCACAGGAAGAACGCAAAATTTTAAATATCCAAGCCGGAAAAGCCTCCGCATTTTTAAGCTGTTTTATCCCCTGCCAAGCGCAGAGAACGCAATCCATAACGGCGTCCTCTGCGTCTTCTTCGCTCGAAAGTTTATAATAGGCATAACGATAAAGCCTGTTTTTATAAAGCTCATAAAGCTCGCAAAAAGCATTTTTATCACCCTTTTGGGTATTTTTTATAAGCTCACTTTCTTTCATATTGCTCACCTCTTTTGACGACGTCATAAGTTAAGTATAAATTATCGCCCAAAGTGTTGCAAGATTTTTCAAAAAAATCGAATTTTTTATTGTTTATTTTACAATTTTGTAAATTTTTAAAATATTTTGAATTTGCTATTGTTATAAGGAGCGCTCTATTATATAATAGATACAATTAAGATTTTAAATAATGGATAACTATTGTTATCATTCGATATAAAGGTAGGACAAAGTGATGATTTTTTCAAGAGATATAGGAATTGATTTAGGCACGGCAAATACAGTTATTTGTGACAAAAAGGGCAGAATTATTATAAGGGAGCCGAGTGTTGTTGCAGTTGACGTAAAGACTAAAAGGGTTCTTGCAACAGGTGATGAGGCTAAGACCATGATTGGCAGAACTCCGGGTTCAATTATTGCGGTAAGGCCGCTTCAAGACGGTGTTATTGCCGATTTTGATATGACGTCGGATATGCTTAGGAGTTTCATTTACCGTTCAAGCAGGAGAAATCTTTTTACTAGGACAAGAGTTGTTGTAAGTGTTCCGAGCGGTGTAACCGAGGTTGAAAGACGTGCAGTTGAGGACGCTGTTCGCTCGGCAGGTGCACAGGACGTTGAGCTTATTGAGGAATCGATGGCGGCAGCTATCGGCGCAGGGCTTCCTGTTTTTGAAGCAACCGGCTCTATGATAGTTGATATCGGCGGTGGCACATGCGACGTTGCGGTTATCAGCCTTGGCGGTATTGCGGCAAGCAGAAGCATTAAGGTTGGCGGCGACGCATTTGACGAGGCAATAGTAAATCACATGAAAAAAGCGCACAATCTTCTTATCGGAAAAAACACGGCTGAGGATATCAAGCTTAAAATCGGCTCTGTAAGCGAATACGACGGCGAAGGTGCAATGGACGTTAAGGGAAGAAATCTAACAGACGGTTTGCCAAAGAGCGTTGAGATAACCTCGGCTGAAATAAGAGATGTTTTGGCAGAGCCTGTTTCCAAAATCATTGCTTCCATTAAAGAAACTCTTGAAGTTACGCTTCCGGAACTTGCGTCTGATATTATCGACAGGGGCATTTATCTTGCCGGCGGTTCAAGCCAACTCAGAGGCTTGCCGGAGCTTATTGCAAAGGAAACAAAAATGCAGGTACATATTCCCGAAAAGCCGCTTGATTGCGTAGCTATCGGAACATCAATCAAACTCAGAAGGGCACAATAATTATGAAAGACCTTTTTAAAAGCAGTCGTTTCAAGTTAATAGTTTCAATAATTGCCTTGCTTCTTGTAGGTATGTTCATTTGTGCGGCTAACGGCCACGGTGAAACGGCGCAAAGCGGCATAGTAGGCACAATATTCACTCCTGCGCATTGGGTTGCAAGCAAAATAAGCGATGGAATTGACCATATAAGCGAAAGTGCAAAGGGCAATGCTGAATACGACGCTAAAATCGATTCGCTTCAAAAGCAACTCGGCGAGCTTCAAAACCAACTTGCCGATTATAACAATCTTAAAGCGCAAAACGATTTATACAAGGACGCACTCGGCCTTAAAGAGGAACATAAGGATTTCAAATTTGCCGAAGCATCGGTTATCGGAAGGGACAGTGCAAATCCATACTGTTCGTTCACGGTAAGCAAGGGCACGTTAAACGGAGTTAAGGACGGTGCGGCTGTTCTTTACGGAAAATATCTTATCGGCGTTATAAAAAAGGCTTATCCTACCTACAGCGTTGTAAATACTATTCTCGACCCGGATTTTTCGGTTTCGGCTTACGATATTTCTACTAATGAGCTAAGCTTTGTTTCGGGTGACGCAAGCCTTGCAAAGCAGGGTGTTTGCAAATTTGAAAATCTTTCATCATCAAGTAAAATTTCTTACGGTTCGATTATTGCGACGGCAGGTATAAGCAAAAAAATGCCTAAAGGAATAATTATCGGAACAGTTAAAGATATCAATAATGACGATACGGACATTTCAAGCTATGCGGCTGTTGAGCCGGGCACGGATATTGAAAAGGTAACATCCGTGCTCATTCTTACAAGCTACAGCGAAAGCGAGGGCAAATAATGAGTGCAAAAAAGCAGACGGTTAAATATATCATTTACTGCCTTATTATCCTCGGTTGCGATTTGCTTCAAAATGTTCAAGGTCTTTTCCCTGAGGTTTGGGGAGCAAGGTGCTTTTTGCTTTTGCCTGTAACGATTATTCTTGCTATGGGCGAGGACGAGAAAAACGGTGCGCTCTTAGGTCTTTTTGCCGGTCTTTTATGGGATTTGACTTCGGGAGTGCATATGGGCTTTAACTGCATTTTCATTATGATTATGTGCTTTTTCTCCTGCGCACTTGTGACTTACATTGCAAGAGATATTTTTATCACAAATTTTGTTTCAATAACGGTTGCAACAGTTCTTTATGGCTTTATCTATTGGCTTTTCTTTATAATCATAAAGGGTGTAAAAGGCGGAGAAATGACGCTTGTAACATTTTACATTCCATGCGTTATTTATACGCTTGTGCTCACTCCGCTTATCTATCTCATTTTAAGACCGATTAAAAGAAAACTTAACGAAGCACCGAAGCCAGTGATTGAGGATAAAAGAGAAATAAAATAAACGGCAATTTATTATAATCAAGGAGTACTTCATTGAAAAGTAAATATAAAAGCGGCAGGAGTGTTTTTGCGCTGATTGTGGTCTGCTTAGTTATCTTTTCATTTGCGGCAGATCTGTTTAACATTCAGGTAAAAAATAATGAATACTATGCCGCACAAAACAATACGGAAAGTAAATATGTTGTTGAGCTTGAGGCGGCAAGAGGAGAAATTGTTGACAGAAACGGTAACTCCCTTGTAACTAACAGGCAAGGCAACTCGATAATTTTAAACGCTGCATTTTTCCCCTCTCAAAAGGACAATAAGAGAAGAAACGAGATAATCTATAATCTTATTAAGCTTTTTGAGAAGAATAAGGAGGAATACGCTCAAAATCTTCCGCTTAAAATAACAAAGAGCGGCAAGGTTAAATTCAGCGGTAAAAAAGAGGATATTGCGACGATGAAAAGTGCAGATATGCTCAATCTTCAGCCTTATGCAACTGCGCAAAACTGCTTTGACGCTATGATTGAAAAATATGAGATTGAAGGCTATGACGCTCAAACTGCGCTAAAAATCGGCAATATCAGATATGAGCTTACAAGGCTTCTTTTCTCTTACGAAAACCCTGTTACGATTGCAGATGACGTAAGCGACGAAACAGTTGCAATGATTAAAGAGGACCGGGAAACATATCTCGGTGCAGACGTAAGAATTGTTGCATACAGAGAATATGTTGACTCAACAATTGCGCCGCACATTCTCGGCACAGTCAGGAAAATCAATGCCGAGGAATACAACGAACGCAAAGACGACGGATATAAAATTACCGACCAAATAGGCGAATCGGGTATTGAGCAGGCTTGCGAAAGCGAGCTTAGGGGCACTCCGGGTGAGCTTACAATCACGATAAAAAAAGACGGCGAAATAACGCAAGAGGTCACGAAAAAGCCTATTCAGGGCAACACTGTGGTATTAACTATTGACCGTGATTTGCAGGTGCTTGCGCAAAACAGGCTTCAAAGTGTGTGCAATAAGGTTAACGCTGCTTCCTCGGCAGGTGCAGTAGTGGTTGAGGACGTAAACAGCGGTGAACTTCTTGCCGCAGCCTCCTACCCTACCTACGATTTAAACGATTATTACGATAAATATGACGAGCTTATTTCTAACCCTCGTAACCCGCTTTGGTCAAGATTTGCCATGGGTACTTACGCTCCGGGTTCTACATTTAAGCCCGTTGTTGCAAGTGCTTCGCTTGAAGAGGGCGCTATCAGCGCTGACACGATTTTTAACTGTGGCGGTATAATGGAATACAGGGGTCAACCATTTAAATGTTTGAAAAAAATTGCACACGGCGGTGAAAATGTAAAAACCGCACTTCGTGATTCGTGCAACATTTTCTTCTACAACTGCGCTATGAGGCTCGGAATTTCCAAAATTGACGAATATGCAACAGCCTTTGGCTTGGGCGAAAAAACAGGAGTTGAAATTGCAGAGTCCTCAGGTATTCTTGCATCTCCCGAAAACAGAGAAAACAACGGCGGAATATGGAACGCAGGTGACACACTTCAAACTGCTATCGGTCAGAGTGATAACCTTTTCACTCCTCTCCAGCTTGCAAACTACTGCTCAACAGTTGCAAACGGCGGAACAAGATATGAGCTTCACTTTGTAAAATCAATAATTTCTTCCGCTTCGGGCAATGTCAACGAAAAGACAAAATCGGTTGCCGAATCGGTAGGTTTAAGCCAAAGCACGATTAACACAGTTCATCAGGGTATGCGCCTTGTTGCTACAAACGGCGGTCCTTATTTGGTATTTTCAAATATGAAAACAAAGGTTGCCTGCAAAACAGGTACTTCCGAGGTTAAGGTAAACGGCGTTAAGAGAAACAACGGCTTTCTTATCACCTTTGCACCTTACAACCATCCCGAAATTGCGGTTTCATCAGTAGTTGAGCTTGCAGGCTCCGGCTCGGAAACGGCGGAAATGACTAAGGATATCATCAATTATTGGTATCAAAACAACACCGACGCAAAGGCAAATCAAAAAGTCGGTACGCTTTTGCCGTAAATACTCAAGTTTTTTGTAGTATTTTGGAGTATATATATAAATAATTATTGAATATATATTAATTTTGTGCTAAAATAAGCACGTATTAGATTAAAAAGGCAGAAAATTAAGAAAAAGAAAATAACAAACACTTTAATTAATCATGGGGGTAAAGTATGAATATCGCATTAATTGCACACGACGCCAAAAAAGAGCTTTTAGTTCAATTTTGCATTGCATATTGCGGAATTATCAGCAGACACGATGTTTGCGCTACAGGAACAACAGGCAAGCTCGTTTCAGAAGCAACAGGTCTTAAAATCAATTGCTTTCTTGCAGGAAGCCAGGGCGGCGGACAGCAGATTGCAAGCCGCATTGCCTGCAATGAGATTGACCTTTTAATATTTTTCAGAGACCCGCTCTCACCTAAGCCGCACGAGCCGAGCGACCACGACCTTTTACGTCTTTGCGACGTTCACAACATTCCGTTTGCAACCAACATTGCAACGGCTGAGGCATTAATCAGAGGTGTTGAGAGAGGCGATTTTGAGTGGAGAGAAATAGTAAACCCACGCTATAATCAGTCAAGATAAAATAAAACTAATAACGGGTGAGTAAATTTACTCGCCCGATTTTTATGACACATTAATAACAGGAGAACGATATGGCACTTATAACTAAAGCTATTAAAGGCACTAAGGATGTCTTGCCTAAGGACGTACACAAAAACCAATATATCGAGGCTACTGCGCTTGATATCGCTTCAAAGTTTGGATATAAAGAAATAAGAACACCTGTTTTTGAACACACGGAGCTTTTCCAAAGAGGTGTGGGCGACACGACGGACGTTGTTCAAAAGGAAATGTATACTTTTGACGACAAGGGCGGCAGGTCAATCACATTAAGACCGGAAGGCACTTCAGGCGCAGTTCGTTCATACCTTGAAAACGGACTTTGCAACGAGGCGCTTCCGCAAAAGGTTTGCTATCTCACCTCTTGCTACAGATACGAAAAGCCGCAGGCAGGCAGGCTTAGAGAATTCCATCAGTTCGGTGTTGAATGTTTCGGCTCAGCCTCCCCTCTTGCAGACGCTGAAATTATTGCGCTTGCAAAATCGCTTTTTGATACACTCGGTGTTAAGGATTTAAGCCTTGAGATTAACTCAATCGGTTGTCCTACCTGCCGTGCCGAATATCACAAGGCGCTCAAAGAATATTTTTCCTCTCGCAAGGACGAGCTTTGCGACACTTGCAAAAGCAGGCTTGACAGAAATCCGATGAGAATACTTGACTGCAAAAGCCCGATTTGCCACGAAATTGCCGAGGGTGCACCTGTAGTTATTGATTATCTTTGCGACGAATGTAAAGAGCATTTTGAAAATGTGCAAAAGTACCTTAAGGCTCAAAATATTGAATATACAATCAATCCGCAAATAGTAAGAGGCCTTGACTATTATACCAAAACGGTATTTGAATTTGTTTCAAACTCAATCGGTGCGCAGGGCACTGTTTGCGGCGGCGGCAGATACGACGGTCTTGTTGAAGAACTTGGCGGTCAGCACACTCCGTCACTCGGCTGTGCTATTGGAATTGAAAGACTTATGCTTCTTATGGAGGCTCAGGGTTGCGAATTCCCTGAGGCTGAAAAGCCTGATTTATTCATTGTTGCTCTTGGCGAAAAAGCGACGCTCAAGGCTGTTGAAATTGCAAAGGATATGAGAGAAGAAGGTTTCTCGGCTTTGCTTGACCTTAACCAAAGAAGCGTAAGGGCGCAGATGAAATACGCTGACAAGCTCGGTGCTAAATTCAACGTTGTTATCGGCGATAACGAGGTTGAGGCTAAAACCGCTAAGCTTAAAAATATGCAAACGGGTGAAGAAACAGAGATTAATCTTGACACCTTTGTAAGCGGATTTTACAGCATATCGTTAAACGAGCAGCTTGCCGATTTGGAAATTAACGGTGAGGAATTTGATTTCAATTCACTTTTCTGTTTTGGCAATAAGAGCGATGAGGAATAATAATTAATTACAGATTATAAATAAATTTGTGAAAGGCATAATATAATGGAAACAATCAAGGGACTTAAAAGAACAAATTATTGCGGCGAGCTTAGAATTGAGGACGCAGGCAAGGAGGTTACCCTTTTCGGTTGGTGCCAAAGGCAGCGTGACCTCGGTAATCTTATATTTATTGATTTAAGGGACAGGACAGGTCTTGTTCAGCTTTCATTTAACGACACTACCGACAGAGAGGTTTTTGCCAAGGCGCAAAGCGTAAGAGCAGAATATGTTGTTGCCGCTGTCGGCACTGTTTGCGAGCGTGAAAGCAAAACAAACAAGATTGCAACAGGTGACATTGAAATTAACGTTAAAGAATTTCGTATCATTTCAAAGGCTGAAACACCGCCTTTTGAAATTGCAAAGAGCGAAAAGGTCGGCGACGAAACCACACTTAAGTACCGTTACTTAAACCTTAGAAACGAAAAACTTACACAAAATATTTTAATGCGCCACAAGATTGCAAAAATTGCAAGAGAATATTTTTATGACAATGATTTCATTGAAATCGAAACTCCGATGATGATTAAATCAACACCTGAGGGCGCAAGGGACTATGTTGTGCCGTCACGTGTTCACAACGGCAAATTCTATGCTCTTCCTCAATCTCCGCAGATTTACAAGCAGCTTTGTATGATTGCAGGCTTTGACAGATACATTCAGCTTGCTCGCTGCTTCAGAGATGAAGATTTAAGAGCAGACAGACAGCCTGAATTTACACAAATCGACCTTGAAATGTCATTTGTTGATACAGACGATATTATGGAAATGGCAGAGGGCTTTATCAAAAAGCTTATGAAAGAAACTATCGATGTTGACATCGACTTCCCTCTCCCACGTATGACCTTTGCCGAAGCGCAGGAAAAGTACGGATCAGACAAGCCTGATACACGCTTTGGTATGCTTATTGAGGATATTACCGCTTGGGCTGAAAAGACTGATTTTGTTGTATTTAAAAACGCTGTTGAAACCGGCGGAACAGTAAGAGCAATTGTTGCCAAAAATGCCGCTTCAACATATACAAGAAAGAAGATTGACAAGCTTACCGAGCATGCAAAGGGTATCGGCGCAAAGGGTCTTGCATATATCAGATGGGCTGACGAAGCACCTACTTGCTCGTTCAACAAATTCTTAAAAGACGGTGAGCTTGACGAGCTTACAAGCGCTCTTAATGTTGAAAAGGGCGACTGCGTATTTATCGTATCGGGCAAAACAAGCGACACCCTTTCAATTCTCGGCGCACTTCGCCTTATTGTTGCTAAGGAGCTTGACATTATCCCCGAAGGAAAGTGGAACTTCCTTTGGATTACTGAAATGCCATTCTTTGAATATGATGAAGAAACAGGAGAATGGCTTGCAATGCACCATCCTTTCACAATGCCTATGGAGGAATGCATTGAATATCTTGATACAGACAAGGGCAAGGTTAGGGCTAAGGCATTTGACCTTGTATTAAACGGAACGGAACTTTCTTCAGGCTCAATGAGAATTACTGACTGCGAACTTCAAAACAAAATGTTTGAACTTCTCGGTATGGAGCAAGAAGAAATTGACGCAAAGTTTGGCTTCCTTGTTGAAGCATATAAATATGCCGCTCCGCCACACGGTGGTATGGGCATCGGTCTTGACAGGCTTGCAATGCTTATCTGCGGTGCAGACAGTTTACGTGACGTAACCGCATTCCCTAAGGTTCAAAACGCAAGTGAGCTTATGAGCGGTGCACCAAGCTACATTGACGATATTCAGCTTGACGAACTTGGAATAAACATTACAAAGGAAGAAAAAGATGAGCAGTAATTTCTTTGCAATGGTAAACAGAATGAAGCTTATCGACAGATGGGCTTTAATGAATAATTCGACTAAAGAAAACATTGCCGAACACAGCCATTCGGTTGCGGTAATCGCACACGCACTTGCATTAATCGGCAACAAGAAATTCGGCAAAAGCTATAATGCCGAGCGTGCGGCTTTGCTTGCACTTTATCACGATACTACAGAGGTCATAACAGGTGATATGCCTACTCCCGTTAAGTATTATAATGATGATATCAAAAATGTATATAAAGACATTGAGTGCATAGCAGGCAAAAGACTTCTTGATATGCTTCCCGAAGAATTTAGAAGTGATTATGAGCCGTTCTTTGAAAAAAAGGACGAGGACAAAGAGCTTTGGAAGCTTGTAAAGGCGGCTGATAAAATAAGTGCACTTATCAAATGTATTGAAGAATACAGAATGGGCAACCGTGAATTTGAAAAGGCGCTTGAGGCTCAGCAAAAGAAAATTGAAGAAATTAATCTCGACGAGGTTAAATATTTCCGTGAGCATTTTCTTGATTCGTACTATTTAACACTCGACGAGCATACAAAATAAATTATTTTATATTTTGTCGTTTTATACAAAAAGTAAATATAAGCGTTAAATAAAACTGTTAAAGACTTGTTGCATTTTGAATGTAGCAAGTCTTTTTGTTGTGCATAGTATACAATAATTCGAGTTTTGTTTTGGTAATTTGATACAATGTTTTCGGCATTATATACAAATATCGAGTGTCTTTTTTGTGCAATATGCTTGACAAATAAAAACTTTGTGCTATAATGAAGGCACAAAAGCGAAGGAGGTTTTATGTATGCTTAAACAACTTATCAAGTGTGCAAAAATCCTTGCCGAGATAGACAAGGCATATAACAGATAAGCACACGCTTAAAAAAGCGGCACTCGGTCGCAGCATTTACGAAACTTAATTTAATAGAAAGAAGGAATTTTTATGAAGTCATTTTTCAATGTATTAGATAACGGTTTTGCGTTTGCTCCTGCAAAAAGGCTCGTGGAATTCTTATCTAAGAAAATGTAAATGTAAATAAGTCGCTTCCCAAAAGGAAGTGACCAAAACTATTGATAAAGCGGTTAAACCGCACCGAATAAAATAAATAAACCTCTTTGCCTCCCTTGTAAAGAGAGGTGGGTGCAACTTGTTGCACTCGGAGAGATTGAAAAAAGGTCAAGGACATCGAGTCCTTGACCTTTTTTGGCGCTTTTCGTCTTTTGCTCGGGGGCAGTACCCACGTACAGCTCCCGCTCGCAAAATACGAAATTTACCTCGCTTTCTCAAAGTCTACCTGCGTGTAGAAATTTATAATCTGACTTTTTTCTACACGCAGGGACACTTCCCCTTGGGAAGTGACCAAAACACAAATTTTCAGTCGCAGATACCGATAACGGTTGTCTGCGGCTTTATTTTTTGCAAAAAATGTTTACTTATAAAGTAAAATAATATATAATGTACTCGCATTGTATCCGCCGGCAAAATAACTTGCCAAAGCTTGAGCGTTTGTGTGTTTTACGCAAGGGCTTAGGAACAGTAGCAGAAAGGAAATTAAATATGAAAACAAACACAAAAAAGATTGCCGGAGTAGGACTTCTCACGGCAGTAGTAGTTGTGCTTCAGCTACTCGGTAGTTTTATCCACTTTGGTCCGTTCTCAATTTCGCTTGTACTTATCCCTATTGTTGTAGGCGCTTCGCTTTACGGCGTATTATCGGGTGCGTGGCTCGGTCTTGCATTTGGAATTACTGTTTTAATTTCAGGCAATGCTGCGGCTTTTTTAGCCGTTAATCCGGGCGGAACTGTAATTACGGTCCTTCTAAAGGGTGCGCTTGCAGGTCTTTTGGCAGGTGCAGTATACAAAGCAATTGAAAAGAAAAACAAGGTTGTTGCAACAATCGTTGCCGCAATCATTTGCCCTGTAGTAAATACAGGTATATTTTTAATCGGCTGTCGCCTATTCTTCTTTGACACAATCAAAACCTGGGCGGCAGGAACAAACGTATTCGTTTATATGATTACAGGACTTGTAGGCTTCAACTTCTTATTTGAACTTGGTTTAAACATAATTCTTTCACCTACTATTGTTAAGCTTACAAAACTTGGCAGAAAGGAAAAATAATAATGATTTTAGCTGTAGATATCGGCAATACAAATATCGTTTTAGGTATTCTTGACGGCGATACGCTTATTAACGAGTGTCGCCTTTCGACCGCAGTTAATGACTCGGCGGAGGAATACGCAATAAAGCTTAACAGTATTCTTGAAATTTGCAAAATAAATCCCGAAGATATTGAGGGAAGCGTTATTTCCTCAGTTGTGCCTCCGCTTATCAGAACGGTTTCAAAGGCAATTATGCTTATCACGGGTAAAAAATCAATAGTAATCGGCCCGGGAGTTAAAACAGGTCTTAATATTAAGACAAACAATCCTGCCGAGCTTGGCGCAGATATGGTAGCCGGTGCAGTTGCAAGCATTGAAAAATATCCTTGCCCGCAAATTATTTTCGATTTGGGCACTGCAACTACAGCTTCGGTTATTGATAAAAACGGCTGTTTTATCGGCTGTTCGATTTTATGCGGAGTTAAGACTGCGCTCAATGCATTAGCATCGGGCACGGCTCAGCTTCCTCAAATTGACATTGTTGCCCCAAAAAATGCAATTTGCACAAACACTATCGACTGTATGAGAAGCGGTACTGTTTACGGCACTGCGGCAATGATTGACGGCTTAGTGAAAAGATTTGAAAAAGAACTTGGTCAAGAGGCAACGGTAATTATTACGGGAGGTCTTGGCGGCGTTATCGCAAAATACTGTGAAACAAAGGCAATTGTTGATAAAAATTTGGTTATCGACGGACTTCGCTTGATTTATGATAAAAACACACAGGAGAGGAAATAAATATTATGGCTTTATACCGTGCATTTCAGGCATTCAGACCCGAAAAGTCGAAGCAAGCGCTTATCCCGGCTCTTCCTTATGATGTTATGAACAGTGATGAGGCAAAAGAGATGGTTAAGGATAACCCTTATTCGTTTTTGCATATTGACAAGGCGGAGATTGATTTGCCAAAAGGTACTGATATTTACAGCGATGAGGTTTACCGAAAGGCAAAGGAAAACCTTGAAAATCTTGAAAAAACAGGCGCACTTATTCAGGATAAAAAGCCTTGCTTTTATATTTACAGGCAGATTATGAACGGCAGAAGCCAAACGGGAATTGTAGGCTGTGCATCTATTGATGATTATATGAACAACGTTATCAAAAAGCACGAACACACCCTTGCTAAAAAAGAAGAGGACCGTATTCGTCACGTTGATACCTGCAATGCAAACACAGGCCCGATTTTCTTAACATATCGCAAAAACGACATTATCAGCAATACCGTTAATGCTTGGGCAAGCGCTCACGAGAGTGTTTATGATTTTGTGGCAGACGGTGTTAATCAAACAGTTTGGGTAATTGATGACGAGGATATTATCAATACCATTTCAACCGAATTTGCAAAAATTGATGCTTTATACATTGCCGACGGTCACCACAGATGTGCGTCTGCGGTAAAGGTCGGTCAAAAAAGAAGAGAGGAAAAGCCAGATTACACAGGTGATGAGGAATTTAATTTCTTCTTATCCGTTGCTTTTCCTGATGACGAGCTTGAAATTATGGATTACAACAGAGTAGTTAAAGACCTAAACGGTATGAGCCGAGAGGAATTTTTAAGTTCGTTATCGCATAGTTTTGAGGTAGAAAAGGTTGAAACTCAATATAAACCGACAAAGCGCCATACATTCGGAATGCTTATTGAAAATGATTGGTATAAGCTTTCGGCAAAAGAGCAGATTATCGACGAGAACGACCCTGTTAAAAGGCTTGACGTTTCAATCCTTCAGGACAATCTCCTTTCCCCCATCCTTGACATTGACGACCCTAAAACAAATGACAGAATTGATTTTATCGGCGGAATAAGAGGACTCGGTGAGCTTGAAAGAAGATGCAAAGAAGATATGAAGCTTGCATTTGCAATGTATCCAACCTCGATAGGCGACCTTATGTCAATCGCAGATGCAAATTTAATTATGCCGCCAAAGTCAACTTGGTTTGAACCAAAGCTTTTATCGGGTATATTTATTCATCACTTGACTTGATGATTTGTATAATTATTAACTATTGTATATTTATCAACCAAAAAAATTCAATACTCTTGCATTTATCAAATTTTTTTAGTAAAATATAACTGTTGTTTTTTTGTTTTATTATAAATTTTACTATGGAGGTTGTGTGATGAAAGAAGAAAACAGAAAATATGCTCGTGAAGCAATGGACATTGTTGAACACGCAGCACATAAAATAGGCTCACGTTTGCCCGGCTCTGACGGAGAAATCAAATTACATAAATATATGGGTGAAAAACTCCGTGAAATCGGTATTGAGCCAAAAACAGAGGAATTTGCAGTATCTCCTCGTTCGGGTATCGGCGGTCTTGGTTATGCAGGCTGGTCGGGTGTAATCATCAGCATCGGTGCTATTATTGCAATTGCTTGCGGATTTGACAAGCTTTGGTATGTGCTCGGCGCACTCGGACTTCTTACAATCTTTTGGCTTGTAATGAGTTGCTTTTTCTACAAAACATGGTTTGATATGTTTTTCCCACAGGAAATCAGCCGCAACACTCTCGGCGTTTTAGAGCCTGAGGACGGAAAATATGACTACACAATTATCCTTTCAGGTCATACAGACACCTCTTGGTGCTGGAGACACAGCGAACACGCTTATAAGTATAAGGACACTAAGCCGGTAATGGGTCTTATTGCTACATACGGCAAGGTAGGTTTCGGCGCAGTTTGCTTCTTCTTTATCGCACTTTTCTCTGTATTTATGGCAATTGTTGATATTTGCCAATTTGCAGGTGCCGCTTGGACACAGACAATGCTTGCATCTCATGGATGGGAAGTATTTATGTTTATAATGAACTTTGTTCCTATCGTAACAGCAATAGGCTCATTATTCGTTGTTATGTGGGGTGACCCTAATCCGAGAAATGCTTCTCGTGGTGCTATGGACAACGCAACAGGCATCGGCTTAAGTTATGCTGTAATTAAATATTTCAAGGAAAATCCTGATAAAATGCCTAAGAATTGCCGTATTGTTGATGCAAATATCGGCTCTGAGGAAGCAGGCTTGAGAGGCTCAATGCACTTTGCTCAGGAGCACAGATTTGACGATTTTACAAAAAATGCTTGGAATATCAACATTGACTCTGTTGCCGATAAAGATTACTTTGAGGTAGTTATTAAAGACGATTGGCAGGGCGTCAGATTTGATACCGATATGGAAAAAATGTTTAAGGATACATTTAACGAAATGGGCATCAAGTCGCTTACTAACGGTTGCATTCACAACCCTGTAGGCGGTTGCGACTCAACTCCTATGACAAGAGCAGGAATTAAGTCAGTTACATTTGCCGCTCAAAATCCTATGCTCACATACTATTATCACACATGGCGTGATATGCCTGAGCGCTTTGAAATGGAAACAGTCGGTGACGGCTTTGATGTTATTCTTTCCGTAATTGAAAAGATTGCCAAATTCCAGGAGAAAAACGGCTACAACGGCCCACAAAAGAAATAATTAATACAAAAGATAAACGAGCATTGACGATATTTTGTCAATGCTCGTTTTTATATTTATTATTGAAAGTTATGACGAGTTGTCATATATAAAGTTATTTGTCATATTCACAAATTGTCTTTCGGGTTTGCAAAATACTTCCTGACGAAACAGAAAATTCATCAAGCCCCCATTCAATAAGATAAGGGATAAGCTTGGTATCCGCTGCCGCTTCACCGCACATACCAACCTGAATACCTGCTGCCTTGGCATTTTTAATAGTTGTTTCAATAGCACGTAAAACTGACGGTTGAAATACATCATAAAGCCTTTCAACCTTTGCATTGCCTCTATCCACTGCCATTGTGTAGCCAGTAAGGTCGTTTGTGCCGATAGAGAAAAACTTAACTTCACGAGCCAGAATATCCGAAATAAATACTGCTGCTGGAGTTTCAACCATAATGCCGACATCTACGCTTCTGTATTCCTTGCCCTCACTTTTAAGTTCTTCCTTGCATTCCTCAATCAGGGCTTTTGCCTGCCTTACCTCTTCAACACAAGTAACAAGAGGAAGCATAATTTTTATATTTCCATAAACACTTGCACGCAAAAGCGCACGAAGTTGCTTTTTAAAAAGTTCCTTATTATCAAGGCAGTAGCGAATTGCTCTGTGGCCCAAGAAAGGATTTTCTTCTTTTTCAATATTAAGATAAGGAATATCCTTATCACCGCCTACATCAAGGGTGCGAATGATTACTTCTTTGCCGTCCATTGCCTTTGCAACGGTGGAATATGCCTCAAACTGTTCTTCCTCGCTCGGTTCGCTTTGGCGGTCCATAAAAAGAAATTCCGTTCTAAAAAGACCGATACCTTCTCCGCTGTTTTGAATAACACTTTGAACATCCTCAGCTTTGCCGATATTGCCGTAAACAAGTTTTTTAATGCCTGATTTAGTAACAGTCGGCTTGCCGAAATATTGCTTTAAGCTCTCTTTATCTTTTAGATATGCCTCTTGTTTATTTTCGAATTCCTTTATATCATCATTACTCGGACTTACAATAACATTTCCTTTAAATCCGTCAACAGCAACCAAATCGCCGTTTTTCACCTCATTGCAAACATTAGGTATCGAAAGCACGGCAGGAATACCCATAGCCCTTGCCAAAATTGCACTGTGGCTTGTGATACCGCCCACCTCTGTAAGTATTGCGCTGACATTATCCTTGTTAATTTGACCCGTCATAGACGGAGTAAAATCCTTTGCTATCAAAACAGAACCTTTTTTCACCTTAGAAATATCGACGTTATTTACGCCGAGCAAGATACTCAAAAGGCTGTCTTTGATATCCTTAACGTCGCTTGCTCTTTGCTGTGTAAGCTCATCGTCAACACCCGAAAACATATCAATAAACATTGAGCAAACCGTATCAACAGCTTTTTCTGCCACCGAGCCTGCGTCAATATTATCCTGCATTTGAGAAAGCATAAACGGGTCTGAAAGCATAACAATATGACCCTCTAAAATTTCCGCTTCCTTGTCGCCTGCCGAATTTTTTACGTCATCTGCAAGCTTCCTCGTTTCCTTAATAAAAGTATCAACTGCTTTTTGAAGTCTTTCCTTTTCATTTTGAGCTGTTGTAAATTCAACGTGATTATAATCAAGCTTTGCGTCGCTTATAACAACTGCATTGCCGATACCGTATCCCTGACTTGCTCCTATTCCCTTAAGCATAACACTTCCCCCTTGCTGCACAAAAAGGTGCAATGTAATTAAGCATTGCACCTTTTATAATTTTTATTCGCCGAAACCTGATTCAATAAGAGCAATTGCTTCATCAAGCATAGCCTGCTCATCTGCGCCGTCACATTCAACAGTAATCTCTGTGCCACACTTAATGCAAGCCGCCATAATATTCATAATGCTTTTGCCGTTGATTTTTTTATCGCCGACAATAATATTAATATTTGATGTATATTTAGTCATTGCTGTTACAAAAACGTTTGCAGGTCTCATGTGAAATCCCATTTCGTTAGTAACCTTAGTAAGCTTTGAAACCATAATATTTCTCCTGATTCTATCTTATTTTGCTTTAACTTCATTGTTTACATTTTTCTTTAAAAGTGCAAGCATTAATGCACCTGCAATCGAGCCTGCAACAAGAGCTACAACATAAAGAAGCGGATGGTCGCATACAATGAATGTGAATATACCGCCGTGAGGAGCAGGACAAGTTACATTAAAGAGTGATGTAAGAGCACCTGCTACAGCAGAACCGACCATACAAGACGGAATTACACGGATCGGGTCAGAAGCTGCGTAAGGAATTGCACCCTCGGTGATGAAGCAAAGACCCATAAGATAGTTTACAGGACCGCTCTTAAGTTCTTCTTTATTCCACTTTTTCTTGTTAAATGTTGTTGAAAGAGCGATTGCAATAGGAGGAACCATACCGCCAATCATAACAGCAGCCATAATCCAAGTGTTGCCGTCTGCAATTGCTGCTGTGCCGAATACATAAGCTGCCTTGTTGAAAGGACCGCCCATATCTGTTGCCATCATAGTAGCAAGAACAATTGAAAGAAGAAGTCTGCTTGTTGAACCAAGACTTTCAAGTCCGTTTGCAAGAAGTGTATTGAGTTGACCGATAATCGGGTTTACGCCTGCCATAATTAAGCCCATAAGAAGCGTACCCAAAAGCGGATAAATGAATACCGGTTTAATACCGTCCATTGCCTTAGGCATCCAAGAAAATGCTTTTTTAATAAGCTGAACAACTATACCTGCTATAAAGCCGGCAAACAATGCGCCAAGGAAACCTGATACTGCTTTTGAATCTCCGGCAAGACCGTTGCCCGAATTAACGCCGTCAACCATACTTTGAATTGTGTGGCCGCTTGCCGCAAACACACCGCCTACAAAGCCCGGAAGTAAGCCCGGACGATCCGCAATAGACTGAGCGATATATGCCGACAAAACAGGAAGCATAAGTGCAAATGCCGCTTTACCTATCCAGAAAACAACGGATGCAACAGGGCTTGTGAAACCGAATGTTCCGCCGACGTTTGCATTGCCTGCGATTGTATCAATAAGGAAACCGAAAGCAATAAGCACACCGCCGCCTACTACGAACGGAAGCATGTGAGATACACCGTTCATAAGATGCTTATAAATCTTATGGCCGAAGCTTTCCTTTTCGTCATCATCTACAGCGCTTTTTTCTTCATCATTTGCGTGATAAACAGAAGCTTTGCCGTCAACAATTTTTTGAATAAGCTCCTCAGGTTTATTAATACCGTTTGTAACTGAGGTTTTGATAACAGGCTTGCCGTCAAAACGTGCCATTTCAACATTTTTGTCAGCCGCAATAATGATGCCGTCACATTCCTCAATTTCTTTTTTCGTTAAAATATTCTTTGCGCCGCCTGAGCCGTTAGTTTCAGCCTTAAGCGGATAGCCCATTTTTTCGCCCGCTTTTTCGAGTGCCTCGGCAGCCATATAGGTATGAGCAATACCAGTAGGGCAAGCTGTTACGGCTAAAATTCTGTAGCCGTCTTTCTTTGCCACCTCTGCCTTTGGCTCATCAGGATACTTTTCAGTTTCCTTTTTATCAATTACAGAAAGAAATTCATCTGCTGTTTTTGCACTTCTTAAAGCCGCACAAAATTCAGGCTCCATAAGCATAACCATCAATCTTGAAAGAATTTCAAGATGTAAATCTCCATCAAGCGGAGCAGCAATCATAAATAAAATGTCGCTGTTTTTGCCATCGGGTGCACCGTAGTCAACACCGTTTTGAACAGTTATAGCAGAAAGACCGGGCGTTTTAACACTCTCACTTTTAGCGTGAGGAACTGCAATTCCCTCTCCTATTGCAGTTGAGCCTTGAGCCTCTCTTGCAAGTATTGCCTTCTTGTACTCATTAACGTCAAGAAGATTACCTGCCTTTTCATGAAGAGCAATAAGTTTATCGATAGCGTCATTTTTGGAGGCAACCGATGCATTAAGTTCTATTGCATTCTTCTTAAGCAAATCAATAATTTTCATAAGTATTACCCCTTTCTTATTTTAAATATTCGCTTTCAAGCATTTTGTCGATTGTGTCTTTATCAGCAAGCCCCGAACAAAAGGCCGTTGCATTTCCGCAAGCAGAGCCAAGCTTTAAAGCATATTTATAGTCGTGAGTTTTTGAGTAGCCTGCAACAAAGCCTGCCACCATTGAATCGCCGCAGCCGACAGGATTTAAAACCTTGCCGGGAACATTACCCATTGAATGAACCTCTCCAAATTCATCAACAAGCGTTGCGCCGTCCTTTGAACGTGAAACGAGAACATTTCTTGCGCCCATTTCCTGAAGCTTTTTTGCATAATATGCAATTTCTTTTTCCGTTTTAACTTCTACACCAAAAACATCGCCAAGCTCGTGATGATTAGGCTTAATTAAAAACGGCTTATATTTTAAAACATTTAAAAGCAAATCGCCCGTTGCATCAACTGCAAAGTTAATGCCTTTATTTTGGAGTTTTGCGAGTATTTCCTCATAAATATCATCGGGAAGAGAATTTGGAATTGAACCTGCCAAAACGAGGAAATCACCTGATTTAAGTTTTTCAAGTTTGTCAAACAAAGTGTTTAATTCGTCTAATTCGATATCTGGTCCCTGCGCATTAATATCGTAATCCTCATCCGCTTTGATTTTTACATTAATTCTTGTGTATCCTTTTTTAAGATATACAAAATCATTTTTAATATTTTCTGCATTAAGCATTTCTTCAATTTTCTTGCCTGAAAATCCAGCAAGAAAGCCAAGCGCAATGTTATCAACCTTGAGCCTTGAAAGGATAACGGAAACATTAATTCCCTTGCCGCCGTAATAAAGCTGTTCGCTTTCGGTTCGGTTAATATCCTTATATTGCAGCTGCTTTAAATTCATAACATAATCAAGCGCCGGATTAAAAGTTACAGTGTAAATCAAGCTACAACACCTCTTTAATAACTGTCAGCTTTTTAAGCTTTGAATTTGAGCATTTATCCGTCACTATACAGGCACAATCAAGAGAGCCAAAGCTTACTGCCGAAACCTTATCAAACTTTGAAGAGTCGGCAAGCACATAAGTCACGAAGCTTTTTTCAACAGTGACTGCTTTAAGCATTGCCTCCTCCGTATCCGGAGTAGTATAGCCTTGCTTTTCGCTTATGCCGTTAGCGCCGATAAATGCCTTTGTGAATGAATAGTTTTGCAAATTTTTTGCCGCAACCAAACCTATGATTGCCTCTGTAGACTGCTTCAGCTTGCCACCCAAAACAATTACGTTACATCCGTTTTTTGCAAGTTGCTTTGCATGGTCGACGCCGTTTGTAACAAAAGTTGCCTTTGAATTTTTGAGAAACGTCGTCATCAAAAGTGTGGTTGTTCCTGCATCAATAAATACAAAATCGTCATCCTGTATTTGCGATGCCGCATATTGTGCAATTTTTGTTTTTTCATCAGTATTCTTTGTCAGTTTTTCCTCAATATTATCCTCAAGCTTAATAAATTCCTGACCAAGCGCCGTTGCGCCGCCGTGAACCTTATTAATCTTACCTTTACTTGCAAGGTAGGATAAATCACGTCTTACAGTCGATTCGCTCGATTGCAAAATCTCTGTAAGCCTTGTGACTGTTACAGAACCCTGCTCTTTAATAATATCAAGGATTAATGACTGTCTTTCTTGACTTAGCATGCTTAATCTCCTTAATGCTGAAAACTAACTTTTCATTGCACCTTAAGTATAGCGTTTCTTCCATTTTCAGTCAATATGCTTCATTTATTTTCGTCATAATGCTCATTTACGCCCTGTTTATTTGTGCAATCAGGTGCTTTTATATGTATATTTTGATTGATTTTGACTGTTTTATTCAAAATAAGCATTTTTTCAATCATTTAAAATTTTGCAAAAAAATAAAGACGATTATTACTAACCGTCTTTATCTGAATATGAATTTTATTCAATAGGAGTAAGATTTTTTAGGCTGATGTCCATAATCATAGCAGAATGAGTAAGCGCACCGCACGATACAAAATCAACACCGATTTGGGCAATTGACTTAAGTCTTTCCTTAGTAACATTGCCCGAACATTCGGTTTCAGCCCTGCCGCCGATAATTTCAACAGCTTTTTTCATAGTATCATTATCCATATTATCAAGCATAATAATATCTGCGCCGGCCTCGACAGCCTCTTTAACCTGCTCTAAAGTTTCGGTTTCAATCTCAATCTTTCTTACAAAAGGAGCATACGCCTTAGCCATTTTAATTGCCTTTGTAATTGAGCCTGCCGCACCGATATGATTGTCTTTAAGAAGTACACCGTCGGAAAGATTATATCTATGATTTGTTGCGCCGCCTACCTTAACGGCATATTTTTCAAACGGGCGCATATTAGGAGTAGTCTTGCGAGTGTCAAGAAGAGTAGTATTTGTACCCTCAAGCTCTTTCATATATTCTCTTGTCATTGTGGCAATGCCGCTCATACGCTGAAGATAATTAAGACCCGTTCTTTCCCCGCTGAGGATTGCCTTTATATCGCCGTAAATAACGCCCAAAAGCTCACCCTTTTTAACCTCGTCGCCGTCCTTGAAATATGCTTCAAAGCGAGCAGTTTTATCAAGAAGTTCAAACGTTCTTTCAAAAATACCGAGACCGCAGATAATACCGTCTTGCTTACAGATAAGTTCAGCCTTACCCTGCTTGTCCTCAGGCATAACAGCATTGGTTGAAACATCCTCCGAAGTGATATCCTCTTTAAGCGTGTTTAAAATATAATCGTCTACATTAACCTTGAGTGTTACACCATTTATCATAAAAATCTTTATCCTTTTCTTTTATTTCATCCATAATGAGCTTTTTAAACTCCTTTTGTCTTTCTTCCTTTGGAGGATAAGACGAAAGGTCAACCTCGTTATAATTTTCAGGCTTTTCGCTTTTATCATCAGCAATAACGTCAGCCGCACGCTTTGCAAAAACAAGACTTTCAAGAAGAGAATTTGAAGCAAGCCTGTTTTTGCCGTGAACGCCGTTGCAAGCGGTTTCACCTGCTGCATAAAGATGAGCCATAGATGTTCTGCCGTAAAGGTCAGTTTTAATTCCGCCCATCATATAATGCTGAGCCGGAGTTACAGGAACTTTATCCTTAGTAATATCATAGCCCTCTTCCATACAAGCGTCAAAAATATTCGGAAAACGCTTAGCCGCCTGCTCCGTAGTCATTGTAGGCAGGGTAATATAAACGTGGTCCGTGCCAAACTTTTTCATTTCCTCAACAATTGCATTTGTTACAACGTCTCTCGGCTGAAGTTCGTCAGTAAATCTTTCCCCGTTTTCGTTAAGAAGAATTGCGCCCTCGCCCCTTACACTTTCACTGATAAGAAAACGTCTGCCTTTCTTCTTGCTGTAAAGAGTGGTAGGGTGTATCTGAATATAATTAATATCTTTAAGCTCGACCCCGTGCTTAATTGCAAGCGCAAATGAGTCACCGGTAATATGAGGATAGTTTGTAGAATTAAGGAACAAGCCTCCGAGACCGCCTGTTGCAAGAATGATATCTCTTGCAAGGATAGAGCCCATTTCGCCGTATTCATCCTCGCACACAATGCCCTGGCAAACATTATCCTTTTCAATAAAATCAATCATAGTGGTTTTTGGAACTATGGTGATATTTTCTTTTTTCTTTGCAATGTCAAGAAGAGTATCTGTAATTTCCTTGCCTGTTTCATCCTTATGATGAAGTATTCTGTTTCTTCTGTGAGCGCCCTCACGGGTGTAATCGTATTTGCCGTCTTTGTCCGTATCAAAATCGACGCCAAGGTCAATAAGAGTTCCGATAACCTCCTGAGAGGATTCAATCATAACACGAACGGAATCGGGGTCATTTTCCCAGTGACCTGCTTTCATTGTGTCCTCAAAATAACACTTGAAATCATTAACGTCCTTAAGCACGCACACACCGCCCTGTGCGAGCATCGAATCACATTCATCGGTATTTTCCTTTGTGATAATAAGAACATCCTTATCCTTTGGAAGGCAAAGTGCCGCAAAAAGACCTGCCACACCGCTTCCGACTATTACAACATCTGTTTTAATGTATTCCTTGTTCTTCATAAGATTATTAAAGAGCGATTGCTCCTTTCTCCTAAAGCTCATAATGATAAATTCGTAAAGTCAAAAAGTCAAAAAATTCAATTACTTTTAACTATACTTATTCTAATATATAATTATTTTTTCCAATTGTCAAGGTTGATAACGCATATAAGTTGTGATAAAATAAAAATATAGGCAAATTAATGTCATTTTTTCGATTATTTTAACCGAGAGGATAAAAAATATAATGAACGTTTTTGATTTTGATAACACAATATATGACGGCGAAACACTTATTGACTTTGCGCTTCACTATGTAAAAACAGACCCTAAAATTTGGAAATACGTTCCAAAACTTTTAGTAATATGCTTTAAAGACGCTTTTCACCTATTCACTGTTGAGGAAGCGATTGAGGCTTATGCAAGCTTTCTTGAAGGATATTTTATTCACATCAAAACGCTTGATGAGGACATTGTTAAATTTTGGGACAAAAACGAGAAAAAAATCAAGCCTTGGTACAATGAGGTCAGACGTGATGACGACATTGTCGTTTCCGGCTCGACAGACTTTTTGCTTGATGAGATTATGAAAAGAATCGGAATCAAAAACTACGTCGGCTCATCAATTGATAAAAAAACCGGCAAATTCAAGCGCTTATGTTTTCTTGAAAACAAGGTTAAAATATTTAACGAATTGTACCCTAACGCACATATAGATAATTTTTATACCGATTCTATGAACGATAAGGCTATGATGGATATTTCAGATCACGTATTTTTAGTAAACGGTAACAAAATAGAGCAAATCAAGTAAAGAGGTGTAAAAATGCTAAAGCTTACTTTTATAACAGATACTCACCACTACAGCAAAACGCTCGGCACAAGCGGACGCCAATACTTTTTAAGAAGCGGAAGTGACCAAAAATGCCTTGCAGAAACGGGAGATATCATCGACGCAGCATTTGAGCAAATTGCAAAAAGCGACACAAGCGCAGTTATGATTATCGGCGATGTTACAAATGACGGCGAAAAGGTGTCGCACATTGAATTTAGAGAAAAACTTGAAAAGCTTGCAAAATCAAAACCCGTTTACACTATCACCTCTACTCACGATTGGTGCTGTGACGAAAATCCAAGAAGCTTTCACGGCGGTTTAGTAAACCACAATGTTGAAACGCTTAAAAGCAATGAGCTTCGTGATTTCTATTTCGATTTCGGTCCTAAACAAGCCATAAGCGAATATATAACTCACATAGGCACAACGTCTTATGTTATTCAGCTTAGCGACAATGTAAGGCTTCTTGCATTAAATGATGACAAAAACGGCAATGACCATGCCGGCTTTACAGAGGAGCATTTTTGTTGGATTGAAAATCAAATTAAAAAGGCTTATGACGACAACTGCTTAATAATAGGTATGGAGCACCACCTGCTCACCCCTCATATAAGTCCACTGATTACAGGCGGCGGAACATGCGTTGCAGACAGAGAATATGTAGCGTCACGTCTTGCAGACGCAGGGCTTAAATATATGTTTGTAGGTCACAGCCATATGCAAAGCACAACAGATTTTAAATCTAAAAAAGGCAACGTTATCAAAGAGGTAAACGTCGGCTCTCTTGTAGGATATCCCGCACCTATAGTTGAAGTCACCGTCAATGACGATATGACATTGACTTATGATGTAAAGCATTTGAAATCATTTAAGCTTGACGGAAAAGAAATTGACGCACAAAAATTTCTTGCAAACCATTGCACTGCCCTTGTTCACAGGCTTTTAGACTGCGCAAACAAAGAAGAATTTTGTGCAAGGCTTAACGCACTCGGAATTGACGGAGAAAAATTATCAAATTTATTTTTCATAGCAAGACCTATTATGGATATCATAAAATATAAGAGCGTAGGATATACATACGAAAAGCTAAAGCACTTAGGATTTGGCAGATATTTTGATAAAAAGCTTATTGAAAAATATAAAAATCACAAAATACTTGAATTTGTCGATTACATCACTCTGTCAATTATGGACGGCAGTATTGTCAAATATGACAGGCAATCGGATTATTACAAGCTTGTTATGAGCTTTATTGTAATTCCGAGCAAAATTTTCAAAAAAAATGTTGATTTAAAAAAGTTAATCTTTGCTGTTGACGCTGTTTTGACAGGCGGAAGATATAACAATCAGCACGATACATTATAAGTTATATAAATATTTAATAAAATAAAGCAAATTCACTTGACATTTATTACAGTCTGTGTTACTCTTTTGTTACCTTTTGAAAGCACAAGATTTTGACTATTTATCATCAATTTTTACGTGTATACAACATATAGTATGTTTTTTGCACATTTAGGCACTAAACCATACTACCCAAAGTGGTTACATTTTAGAAAAAATATTACTGTTATCATTTATTTTTTGACAATCATTTGCTATAATAGTAAAAGTTTTGGGGCATACGCCCATACATATTTAAGATTTTAACGCAAACATTATATATATAACTTAAAACTCGCACAGAGAGGTGAAATGTACTTGGAGAATTTTGTAATTCGTGGCGGTCATGAACTTTTCGGAGAAGTAAACATAAGCGGTGCAAAAAATGCCGCTGTAGCAATAATTCCTGCCGCTATTCTCGCAAACGATATAGTACGTATTGAAAATATACCTAATATTAGTGATGTAAGCCTTATGATTCAAACCCTTGACCGAATGGGAGCAAAAATAAAGCTTATTAATAATAACACAATTGAAATTGACTCAAGAACAGTTGCTTGTAAGCCTGTTCCTTATGAACTTGCATCTCATTTCAGGGCAAGCTATTATCTTATAGGCGTAATGCTCGGCAGATTTAAAAAAGCCGAGGTTGCTATGCCGGGCGGCTGTGACTTTGGTGTAAGGCCTATTGACCAGCATATCAAAGGCTTTGAAATGCTTGGCGCTAATGTTGAAACAATTGACGGTATGGTATGTGCAAATGCAGACAAGCTTGTAGGAGCGTCAATATATATGGACGTTGTATCGGTTGGTGCAACTATGAATATTATGCTTGCCGCCGTTTTGGCAAGGGGTCTTACCGTTATTGAAAATGCCGCTAAGGAACCGCATATCGTTGACCTTGCGCTTTTCCTTAACTCAATGGGCGCAGACGTAAGAGGTGCCGGCACCGACGTTATCAAAATCAGAGGTGTTGAAAAGCTTCACGGTTGCACATATTCAATCATTCCCGACCAAATTGAGGCAGGAACATATATGGTTGCGGCTGCTACTTGCGGCGGCGACGTACTTGTTAAAAACGTTATTCCTAAGCACCTTGAATCTATCAGCGCAAAGCTTGAAGAAGCAGGCGCAGAGATTATTGAATACGACGATGCAGTAAGAGTAACTCGCTTTAAACCGCTTACAAAATGCAACGTTAAAACTATGCCTCACCCCGGATTTCCGACTGATATGCAGCCGCAAATCGCCGTGTTGCTTTCTGTTGCAAAGGGAACAAGTATTCTTTCCGAAAGTGTATGGGACAACAGATTTCAATATGTCGGTCAGCTTTTGAGAATGGGTGCTAACATTCAGGTAGACGGCAAAATTGCGGTTATTGAGGGCGTTGAAAGCCTTGCCGGTGTAAACGTTAAGGCTACCGACCTTCGTGCAGGAGCGGCAATGGTTATTGCAGGTCTTGTTGCAAAGGGTGAAACAACGGTTGAGGACATTCAATATATTGACCGAGGATATGAGGATATTTGCGAAAAGTTTTCATCACTCGGCGCTGATATTAAGCGTGTTGTATTAAACGATGATGACAATTCAGCAGCCAACGCAGGTTAATATAATAAAACTAATATAACAAAAAATATTTAACTTAAGGGGGTTTCTAAGAACTCCCTTTTCTTTTAGAAAAAATACAGATAAAAAGACGGAGAATTTTATGGCAAAAGTATGTCAGCTTTTTTCAGGCAGCAGCGGAAATTCAATATTGGTTTCATCATCGGGGCACAATTACCTCGTTGATATCGGGGTATCGGCTAAAAAATGTGAAAACGGACTTAATCAAATCGGTATTGAGCCGGGCAGCATTGAGGGCATATTTGTCACTCACGAGCACGGGGACCACGCAAAAGGCGTCAGAGTTTTTGCAAACAGATACAAAATTCCGGTTTATGCCTCCAAGCTTTGCTACGATGAACTTTACAGGCAAGGTTTTGCGGATGATAAAACAAATCTTAATATTATAGAAAATCACATTGAGCTTGACGGAATTGATGCCAAAGCATTTCACCAAAGCCACGACAGCATCGACTGCCTTGGCTACAGATTTAATTTTTCTGACGGAAGAAGTGCCGCCGTCTGCACCGATACCGGCTTTATAACAGACAACGCAAAAGAGATTTTACCGGGCACGGACCTCATATTTATTGAGTCAAACCACGAAATCGCAATGGTAAACGCCGGAACATATCCATACATTTTAAAGCAGAGAATTTTAGGCGCAAGCGGTCATTTATCAAATTTTGCTTGCAGTGAATACATAAAGGAACTCGCAAAATCCGGCACTACACGCTTTGTTTTGGCACATTTAAGCAGAGAGAACAATCTTCCCGAACTCGCACGCCAAACAGCCGTAGCGGCGCTTAGTGAGATTGATATGGAAGAAAACAAGGATTACAGGCTTTACGTTTCACCACCTGAGAACGACTCACGGAGCATTATATTATGATTAACGTAACACTTATAGCAGTCGGCAAGCTTAAGGAAAAATATTTAAGAGACGCCGTGGCTGAATATATCAAACGTCTTGGCGCATTTTGCAAAATTAATATTATCGAAATTGACGAGGAAAAGGTCGGCGACAATCCGAGCCGTGCGCAGATTGACAATGTGCTTGAAAAGGAGGGGCAAAGAATAATCAAGAAAATCCCCAAATCAAGCAACGTTATCACTCTTTGCATTGAGGGCAAGGAATATTCAAGCCCTGATTTTTCGCACCTTTTAGATAATATTTCTATGACTTCATCAAGCGTTTGCTTTATTATCGGCGGCTCCTTTGGCTTGAGTAACGAAGTTAAAAGGCTTAGTAATTACAAACTTTCCTTTGGCAAAATGACGCTTCCCCACCAACTTGCAAGAGTTGTTTTGCTTGAGCAGGTTTACCGTGCATTTTCGATTTCAAATAATTCAAAATATCACAAATGATTGACTAAAGGGCAAAATTCATTTATAATTAAGGCAGATGAAAAACGGAGGGGTACCATGGCTTTATCTGCAATGTTTATTTTAGAGGTTGTGATTGTATTTTCATTCATAGTGACCTCGCTTTTTATGTTTATACCGAAGAAGAACGAAGCGGTGCATAAAATATTTTTTGTGCTTTCCGTTATGCTCGGCATTCTCGTAACCTTTATCAGCGCAACCTCGCTTCCGTCAAATATGCAAATGCAAACGGTTGCCTGCTGGCTCTGCCTTGTGCCTGCCGCAATAGGAATTATAATTTCGGTTGCCAAGGGCAAGCCTAATGTGCTCGCAAAGCTCTGCTCAATGCTTACAATAATACTTTCCGTTTTGGGATATTATTTTTTAGGTTAATATTTTTTGATTTTTAGGCATAAAAAAACACGGACCGATGATGTAGGTGGTTGAGGGATGGTCCGTGTTTTTTTATTAACTTAAGGAGTAATAGTTAGTGTTTACTAACTACATATAAGTTAGCATAAACTAACTCATTTGTCAAGCCTTTTTTCAAAATAAAATAAAAAAATCCCCGATTTTTTAAAATCGGGGATAAAAACGCCGTATGACTATATGTAATCATAAAGTGCTACGCCGAATACAGTTGATGCAATAATGCTGAAAACTATTCCAGTCAAAATTACGAATGCATAGATTACAATATTTGCGATAATATAATTTTTCTTATTTTTGTTGGTATTAGGGCTTACGAGCCAAACTATCCAGCAGATTATATTTACAACAGGAATTGCAGAAAGCAAGAACATTCCGATATAAGAGCCGACGCTCATAACCTCATTAGTTTGGTTAATCGGCTGATAAACAGGCGCTTGATACGGCGGCTGCTGAGGCTGAGCGTTTTGATTATAATAATTTTGCTGAGTATTAGGATTGTTATATTCGCCTTGATTGTTAGGATTATAATATTCGTTCATAAGTTTACCTCCTTTTTGTTATAATTTGATATTAGCATATTGTTAATTTTTTGTCAATGTTTATTATTCTGTCAGACTTCGAGAAAGCGAGATAAATTTCGTATTTTGCGAGAGGGAGCTGTACGTGGGTACTGCCCCCGAGCAAAAGACGGAAAGCGCCAAAAACGGCAAGGACTCGATGTCCTTGCCGTTTTTCCAATCCTTCCGTGTGCAACAAGTTGCACCCACCGGAGACCCGCACCCTTTGCAAGGGAAGCAAAAAGGTTTCTTTATTATATCGGGCGCGTTTTAGCCGCTTTATCAAAGTCTGATAATATTACTGGAAGTCGAATACATTTACCCAAGAATCAAGAAGTGCTTTTTCCTCAGGCTTATTCTTAACGCTCTCACTGCAAGCAACAATAGGCATCCATTGCTGAACAAGCTGTTTTGGAATGTCAGCCTTTTTGCAGAAGAGATTAAGATACTTTTCGGCAAGCTCCTTTTGACCGTTAAGATTAAATACAAGATAAGTTCTTGCGGCATCCTCTGAAGCATTACCCTGAGTAGCGTGTGCCCAGTCGATTACATAATATTCCCCGTCCGGAGTAACAATTATATTTGACGGGCAAAAATCGCCGTGAAGCACCTTGTTGTGAGATTTCATACCCTCAAGTCTGTTATGAAGGTCATATCTCAAAGTAGCTTCATAAGAAGAAGCGCTGATTTTGGCATGCATTTTTTCCTTAATCTTGTTGAGCATAGGGCATTTCTTTGAATGAATTTCCATTTGAAGGGCAACAAATTTTTCAAGATATTCGTCCTCTTTTTCAGGATTTTCAGCCATAAGCTCGGAAAGGCTCTTACCTTCGATATATTCTCTTGTAATAGCCCAACCGCCGTCAACCTTTCTTACATCAAGGAGTTTAGGAATTTTAAGACCTGTTTCCTCAACTCTTGCGGTATTAAGCGCCTCGTTAAGTACCTGAGCCTTTGTGTATGCCTTTTCGTCAAATACCTTAACAAGCGTGTCGCCGTCACGGTAAATTTGTTTGTTTTCTCTATTTACAATAGTTGTCATAAAAGACACCCCCTATTTATTATACATAACGCAAAAACAGCCGTCAAGCGTTGATTATTTGCCGTAGTAAGCACGAAGATACATATCCTTGATTTCAGACATAAGAGGAAGTCTTGGGTTTGCACCTGTGCACTGGTCGTCAAATGCGTCCTCCGTCATTTGGTCAAGTGTATCGAGGAAGTACTTTTCGTCTACGCCGTAATCCTTGATTGTCTTTTTAATGCCTACATATTCCTTAAGGTCATCAATCTTCTTGATAAGACCCTTAAGCTTAGCCTCGTCATTTCTTCCGCTTACGCCGAGAGCTTCGGCAACCTGAGCATAACGACGAAGTGTCTTAGGATAATCATACTGGCTGAAGGTACCCATTTTAGCAGGAACCTCTGCAGCATTGAATTCGAGAACATAGTCAATCATAAGTGCGTTTGCAACACCGTGTGGGAGGTGATGATAAGCGCCGAGCTTATGAGCCATTGAGTGGCAAACACCGAGGAATGCGTTTGCAAATGCCATACCTGCCATAGTAGCCGCATTAGCCATCTTTTCTCTTGCAACAGGGTCGTTCAAACCGTCGTCGTATGCTCTTGGGAGATATTCAAAGATATTCTTAAGAGCTTCAATTGCAAGACCGTCTGTATATTCTGTAGCCATCATTGAAGCATAAGCCTCAAGTGCATGAGTAACTGCATCAATACCTGAAGCGGCTGTAAGTCCCTTAGGTGCAGTCATGTGGAAATCAGCATCAACAATTGCCATATTAGGCATAAGCTGATAGTCAGCAAGAGGATACTTTGTGCCTGTGCTTTCATCGGTAATAACTGCGAAAGGAGTAACTTCTGAGCCTGTACCTGCAGATGTAGGAACAGCGATAAAGTAAGCCTTTTCACCCATCTTAGGGAAGGTATAAACTCTCTTGCGGATATCCATAAATCTCATTGCAAGGTCATAGAAATCAACCTCAGGGTGTTCATACATAACCCACATAATCTTAGCGGCATCCATTGCAGAGCCACCGCCGAGTGCAATAATTACATCAGGCTCAAATGCTTTCATCTGTGCCCAGCCCTCTTTAGCGCAAGCAAGGGTCGGGTCCGGAGCAACATTAAAGAATGTTGTATTAACAATACCAAGCTCATCAAGCTTATCTGTGATTGGCTTTGAATAACCGTTTTTATAAAGGAAAGAGTCAGTTACGATAAACGCTCTCTTCTTGCCCATAACATTGCCAACCTCATCAAGTGCAACAGGAAGGCAGCCTTTTTTGATATATACCTTTTCAGGTGCTCTGAACCAAAGCATATTTTCCCTTCTTTCTGCAACAGTCTTAATATTAATAAGATGCTTTACACCAACGTTTTCGCTTACAGAGTTGCCGCCCCAAGAGCCGCAGCCGAGTGTAAGTGACGGAGCAAGGTCGAAGTTGTAAAGGTCGCCGATACCGCCGAATGAAGAAGGAGTGTTAACAAGAATACGGCAGGTTTTCATACGTGCTTCAAACTCTGCAAGTTTTTCAGTTTCGGTAATCTCGTTAATATAGATTGAAGATGTGTGACCGTAACCGCCGTCTGCAATAAGCTGTTCAGCCTTAGCAAGTGCATCCTCAAAGTTTTCACTCTTATACATAGCAAGTACAGGAGAAAGCTTCTCATGTGCAAATTCCTCACTGATATCAACAGAGTCAACTTCACCGATGAGGACCTTTGTATCCTCAGGAATTTTAACACCTGCAAGCGCTGCAATTGTTACAGGCTTCTGGCCAACGATTTTAGCATTAAGAGCGCCGTTAATGATAATGGTTTTACGAACCTTATCAAGCTCATCCTTTTTAAGGAAATAACAGCCTCTGTATTCAAATTCCTTGCGAACTTCTTTATAAATTGTTTTATCAACAATAGTAGACTGCTCAGATGCGCAAATCATACCGTTATCAAATGTCTTAGAATGAATGATTGAGTTTACAGCCTTAAGAATATCAGCGCTCTTATCAATAATAGCAGGGGTATTACCTGCGCCTACACCGAGTGCCGGCTTGCCGCTTGAATAAGCTGCCTTAACCATTCCCGGACCGCCCGTTGCAAGGATAATGTCTGCCTCTTTCATAAGAAGATTTGTCATATCAAGTGAAGGAGCGTCAATCCAAGAAATGATATTTTCCGGAGCACCTGCTGCTACTGCTGCGTCAAGAACAATCTTAGCGGCAGCTGCTGTTGACTTCTTAGCTCTTGGGTGCGGCGAAATAATGATACCGTTTCTTGTTTTAAGAGAAATAAGGGTTTTAAAAATAGCAGTTGATGTAGGGTTAGTTGTAGGAATAACTGCGCAAATAACGCCGAGAGGCTCTGCAATACGCTTTGTGCCGTAAGCCTTATCCTCATCAATAACACCGCAGGTCTTTGTATTCTTATACTTATTATAGATATACTCTGCTGCGTAGTGGTTTTTGATAATTTTATCTTCAACCACGCCCATTCCTGTTTCTTCTACCGCCATTTTAGCAAGCGGAATTCTTGCCATATTTGCAGCCTTTGCGGCAGCGAGGAAAATTTTGTCTACCTGCTCCTGAGTATAGGTAGAAAATTTACGCTGAGCCTCACGAACTCTTGCAAGCTCCTCTTCAAGCTTTTCAACGCTGTCGATAATTTCTTTTGCCATATTGACTACCTCCAAATATAATTTGAATAATGAATAAACTTGTTTTACTTGATATTGTTATTTTTTTAACAATATCATCTTGTATATAATAATCCATTATACTTTATTTTTCAAGAGAAAATGCACAATTTTAGTGAGTTTGATAAATGTGTTATTTTTTTAACAATATTTTTGTGCAACTTTTTGTTGATTTTTGAACATTTGTTACATTTTTAACAATCTCGTAAATGCTTATCACATTGTTATAATTATTATGTCAAATTGATATTTTCGCTTGAAATAGCACAATAATATTGTTATTATATTACTATTATATAATATCAGTTTAAAAAAGAGGGTATAAAAATGACAGCTTGTAAGGTAAGCATTATTGTTCCGGTTTATAATACATCTGAATATTTAAAAAACTGCATTGATTCGCTTTTGGCGCAAACGCTAAACGAAATTGAAATCATTGCCGTAAATGACGGCAGTACAGACAATAGCTTTCAAATATTAAAGGAGTATCAGGCTTTACATCCAAATAAGGTTTATGTTTACAATACCGAGAATAAAGGCGTCAGCCACGCAAGAAACTTCGGCGTAACAAAATCAAGCGGTCAATATCTTTGGTTTGTTGACTCAGACGACTGTGTTGAGCCTAATGCCTGCGAAGAATTATACAATAAAGCCACAAAAGACGATAACGATTTAGTCCTTTTCAGCAGATATGACGTTAATGCCCAATCGGGTGAAAAAATCGGCAATCTCACCGCTCACTACAATCAGAATTTCAAAGTAAGCGAAAAACCGTATGAGCTTTTGAAGCTATCCCCTTTCCCATGGAATAAATTTATAAAAAAAGAGCTTTTTGAAGGAATTGAATTTCCTGACAAAATCAGATTTGAGGATTTGCCCGTTTCATTTATTCTTGCAACCAAGGCAAAATCAATAGGCGTTATCAATGATTTTTTCTATAATTATTCCGTTCAGGTAGGATTTTTAAGCAAGTTTACGGAGTCTACAATTGATATTTCAAAGGCAATTGATTTTTTAATAAACAATCTCAAAGAACGTGACTGCTTTGATTTATACAAAAACGAGATTGAATATATAACCGTGCGCCATTTCTTTTACAGATTTGAGCAGCTTCTCACAGTTTACGGCGAGGAAAGCTTTGAATCAAAGGTTAAGCTTATCAATACTCTTTTTGATTATCTTGAGGAACATTTTCCAAATTTCAAGAAAAATAAATATATTGAATACAACCTTCCTGACAGACTCAACAAGCTTTTCGGCTTCTATTCCTCACGTGAGGCACTTTTGGACTTTGTTGCAAAGTGCAAGGATATGAGCAAGGAGGAGCAAGACGCTTATGTTCAAAAGCTAACGAGTGAAAATGAGGTGCCAAGAGCATTTGAGTTCAAGACATTCGATAAAATCAAAGAAGAATCAAACGATAAAGATAAAAAATACAATAAATTAAGAAAAGAATCATCAATAAAAAAAGAAATTCTTTATGTTACCGCACAGGAGCATGCTGTGCCGTCATCAATGCTTGCAATGATTAAATATATCAAAGCAGAAAAAAACGATTATGAGCAGCTCATTACTGTAAACAGCGGCAATATTAAAGAAAGCGAAGAAAGGCTCAAGCGTTATAATTTGAGCGATATTCAAATTATAACAAGAGATGATGAAAAATATTTAAAATCATTAAGCGAAGCTGAATACATTTTTTCCGATTGCGGACTTGAATATTACTTTGCCGCAAAGAATGGCCAAAAATATTTCAATTTGCAAACGGACAATATCAGTGCCAAAATGACAAGAAAAAAAGAGAGGGAATGTTTTGAATTTGCAACTGTGCAAAAGAGTATAATAACGCCAAAGGCAAGCATATATCTCACAAATGAAAGCAGACTGTCATTTGAAAAAGCGTACAGATGTGAGATGCTGCCGACAAGTGCAATTATTTCCGACTCCCCTGCTTTTGATATGGCAGGCGCAACAAACTTTGCATCAAGCACTGACAAGATTAAAATTTTATTTACTCCTCAATTCAAAGCAACTTCCGGCAGAGGTTCAATAACCGCTTATAGAAAGTTTATGGCTAATCTTATGGTTATTGACAATGAACTGAGCAAAAAATATGAGCTTTTTGTTTGCCTTGACACTTTCCCGTACACTCCCGATTTCAGCGTATTTAACCACATTAAGAAAATGCCTAACGAGTATGATTTATACGATTTTGCTTCCACCTGCGATTGCGTAATTTCCGATTATCATACAATAATTAATATTTTCAAAAACACAGATTTAAAACTTGCAAGGTTTATTCTCGACGCTAACAGATTTATAAGCGACGAGGAACTCGGTATTGACGAGAGCATACCGTCTTTCACTACTGCAAATGAGCTTTGCGATTTTATAAGAACGCTTAAAAAATCTACTGTTGATTTCACAAAACACGAAAACGCAAAAGAACTTTTTGAAAAAATCGAGAAAAACGAGATTGACAAAAAGAAAACCGAACAGGAAATTTGCCTATACTATTTAGGCGGAAACCTGACCGAAAACAGAACAAAGACCTTTAAGCGCATACGAAAAGAGCAAAATTCTAAAACATTTTATCTTTGCTTTGATGAGGGAAAAAATCCGCACTACAAACCCGACACAGAAGATTATCTTAAAGGGGTGCGCTTAATTCCCATGAGATTCAGCAAATTTGACTCTTTTGATGAAAGCGATATCAAAGGTGCATGTCTTAAGGCGAAGCTCGGCTTAGGTACTTTTAAAAAATTCGAATCCCTTTGCGAGGAAGAAAGAAGCAAATATTTTGGAGATATAAGATTTGACGACGAATATGTTATATCAACATCTCAAATTGCAAGAAATCTTCTGTTTATCGGCTTGTCAAAACATATAAACTATGAGTTTAATTGGTTTGACAAGGACAAATATGCTTCCAAAAAGCCGTTTAAAGCAAAGGTTGATTATATCTGTTCACGTCTTGAAAACGGCGCAAAGGTTAAAATCAACGATGATATGAAAGGCTTAAAGTGCACAAAAAAATTAGATATCGAATAACATATATTAAGGCGATGCTGTTTGGGCAATCGCCTTATTTTTTTATAATTGAACCGAAATTAGAATGATATTTTTACAAAATAAACAAATTTCTATTGATTTTAGAGCTTTTATATGTCATTATTGAATTGAAAAGATATCAAAGGAGGAATAGATATGGACAGCGAAATGCTTGGCAGAGTCATCAGCACTGCACGAAAGCAAAAGAATTTATCACAAAAAGAGCTTGGCGATTTGCTGAACGTTTCAAACAAGGCCGTATCAAAATGGGAAAACGGCGAAGCAACACCGAGACCTGAAACACTTATAAAGCTGTGCGATATACTTGAACTTAACAAGACTGAAATCTTAGGTTTTGAGCAGAAATACGATTCAAAAGAAATTGACAGTTTAAAAAGTGAAAACAGCGAACTGAAAAATCAAATAGAAAGCATAAACAAAAAACAGAAAAAAGCTTTAAAATATATTTTCGTCGTTGCGATTTGCTTTGTTATTTTCGTTGTGGCAGTATCGTTTTTAATTTCAAAAAATTCCTCGCAAAACAGTAATATTGACGACATTTCGCAAAACGGTACTAAAATAGTTTTTGCCGACAATGAATTTATACCTATATATAAGGAACTTGAATTTACACTTAATCACGAATTTGACTTTAGCGACTGCGAGCAAAAATATGCAACATATATCACCAAAGACGGCAAAAAGAAGAAAGTGCTTATTTATTGCGACGCATATTCCGATTTTGTTATGCTCAAAGCCGGAGGTAAAAATTATTATTACGCAAATGAAAAAATCAATTATTTAAAATGCGACAAAAAATATATTGAAAATATCGAAATTGATACCGCCTCGATAATTAATAATAATTTTTACGAATATAACAGCCTGCTTTTCGGCGACGAAAATTACAGCGGCGACAAAGATTTATTAATAGATTATATCAATTCAAGCAAAAAAAACGTATCGAAAAAAATTGTTGAACGTTATCTCGGCAATAAAACAAGAAGAGTTGTAATTTGTTTAAAATCAAATGAAGATATCAGTAACATTAATCTTTCATCATTTTGCCCCGGCGAATTTTTTAAAGACGATAAAGGAAAGATTTACTTTTACGACTACAACACCTCTAACGCATACGAGGTAGGAAAGGAGCTTGGTGAAAATGTCTACAAATAGAAAAGACAATTTAAACGACATTATCAAGCGGCAGGAAGCGATTTTATCATCACTCAAGGACGAAGCACAATCCATTGATAATGACTCGATAATCAAGCAAAACGAAAGCCTAAGCAATGAAATCAAAGAAATTAAAGAGAAAAACTCTGTTCTTTCAAAGGAAAACGAGCAGCTAAAAGGTGACCTTTCAAATACGAGAAGTGCTCTTTTCAGAAAGCTTGCAAATGAAAAATTAAATGCCTTTACACGTGTTCAAAAAGACATTGACAAAATGTATTACAAGGGCGAGAATGCCACAAAAAGCAGGCTTGACGAATACAGCAAGGGCTGTGAAAAAAGCCTTGATGAAACAATAGCGGCAATCAACTCCCTGGCAGACTGCGAATATGATGAGATACTCAATAAATTTCTAAATTTGAAAAAAGAATTTGAGCAAAAGAGAGAAAATCTCGAAAAATATTCAAACGAGCAATTCGGCAATCTCCGCCAAACGAATAATAAAATCGGAGAAAAGCTGAAAGATGAACCGCTGAGTGACACAGAAAAAAATGCGTCGCTAAAGCAAAAAAGTCTTGAATCGTTCATCGGCTTAAACGTGCTCAGCAAGGCGGGTATTCTCCTTTTCATAATCGGTATAATTCTTGTGGGCAGATACGCTTATCTTCATACGTCTGACCTTTTCAAATGCTTGCTTATATACATTCTCGGCGGTGTACTCGTTACAATCGGAGAAATGTTTTACAAAAAAGAAAAAAATGTTTTTTCAACTGCACTGATAAGCGGCGGTGTTTCTGTTTTATATGCGGCAACTGCATCCGGATATTTTGCATTTGACATTTTTTCTGCAAGGCTTACATTTGTAATATGCATCATAGTTACAGTTGTGGCAATTCTGCTTTCAATGCAAACGAAAAATCAAATTGTTTGCACATTCGCATCCCTTGGCGGTTATCTGCCCGTAGTTGTGCTTTACTTAATCAGCTTTGGCAAAGCAGCAAGTGACAATATGTTTTTACCTGTATCAAGCGCATATTTTTGCCTGCTTGCTATAGTTGTTTTCATAATGACTTACAATAAAAAATGGTATGCGGCGCAGTTTATATCGTTTGCATTGCACATCACGGCAGTCGGCGGTATCGGTGCTTGCGCTTGGGCGCTCAAAGACCTCGGCGGCTATTCCTATGCTCTTCCTCTTTCCGCTGTCTTTTCAATAGTATCATTCATCATTTATCTTGCAATGCCGAGCGGCAAAATCATTTTAAACAAAAAGCTTGAAACAGAGGATACTGTTTTGCTTGGTTTAAACACAGTTACAGGAGCAATAAGCATAGGCGTTACGCTTTACCATTGCTTTGAGCGTATGGTGGCAAACAGAGTTGTAGGAATTGTATTTTTAGTATTTGCTTTTCTTTACATAATTCTGTTTTCAAAAATCAACAAATCCGAAAATAAAGACGGCGCTTCAAAATTTGCAACAATTATATCATCGTTGAGCGCACTTGTGTTTTCAATGCTGATTGTACCGTATATGTTCGGCTTAAAATATGCGCCTATCGCTTGGGCAATAGAGGGTGCGATACTTGCAATATTCTCAATTAAAAAGAGAATTTTTATAAGCGAAATTGCAGGATTTCTCTGTATACTTCTGTCACTTGCTTTCGGAATTTACTATAATTCAACAAACGGATACTCGTCTTTATTGGCGGTTATCGTTTTCACAATAATTCTAATATCCGCTTTAAGTTACGATTTATTCGGCATAATCGCTGCAAAAGACAATGCGCCTTACAGAATCATAGAAGCAATTACCGCCATTTCCACGTTTGCTTATCTTGAATTTATTTATAATATAATCATCCACAGTCCGAGTGTTAAATATTTCAGCGAATTTACGAATGTTGCGGTGGCAATAATCTTTGCACTTGTGATTGCAACAACACTTCGATTCGGTATATTCAAAAGCAAAATCACGCTCATTTTAAGTGATGTGATTGGAATTTTATTAATGCCGATTACATTTATAAGGCTCAATATTCTTGAAGAATATGACTATATAATCAATTTTTATCAGGAACAGGTAAGTGCACAATCGCCTAAAATATTCAATATAGTTTTGCTTATAGCGGTAAATATTGCAGTCGGCATATTCTTTGCAAAATGCATAAGCAGTGCGATAAACCGTCACTCCGCAAGTGCTTGGGTGTTTACATTAATGACATCAATTTGCGCTCTTGCACTCATTACCTCAACCATTATGGCTCAATTTGATATAGAATTTTCAAGTGCAATAATCAGCACAATTTATATTCTTGTATCAATTATCCTTCTTATTGTGGGGTTCAAGAAAAACTACACGGTTATCCGTTCAAGCGGACTTGCAATTATTCTTTGCACCTTTGCAAAGCTTTGCTTTATTGATACAAGATCGCTTGAATCAACCTGGAAAATTCTATCCTACTTCGCATTCGGAGCTATACTTATCATCATTTCATTTGTATATCAAAAATTCAGCAAAAGACTTGAAAATGAAGCGGTAAGCATTAACGACGATAATAAAAATAAATAACAAAAAAGACCTTGAAAGTTTTTGACTTTCAAGGTCTTTAAATTATATTTAGTAAAAGCTATCTGCTTATTAGTCTGATGTGTAAGGGAGAAGAGCTAAATGTCTTGCTCTCTTGATAGCAGTAGTAAGCTCTCTTTGATGCTTTGCGCAAGTGCCTGTTACACGGCGAGGAAGAATCTTTGATCTTTCAGATACAAATCTCTTAAGTCTTGTAACATCTTTGTAGTCGATTTCATCAACCTTTTCTACACAAAAAACGCAAACCTTCTTGCGGCCCTTACGTGGACCACCGGCTCTGTTATATGCCATAATTAGTTTCCTCCTTTAAAATGGTAAGTCGTCGTCATCATCAACGATTTCTTCAAAATCTGAATTATCAGCTGTTGAGTAGCTCGGTGTCGGCTGTGAAAAAGCAGGATTTGCACCCTGAGTTTCTGCCTTTGAGCCACAAAAAGAAACCTGATTAGCAACAACCTCTACGGATTTTCTCTTATTACCGTCACGGTCTGTGAAATTATTTGTCTGGATTGAACCCTCGACAGCAATCATTGAACCCTTGTGGAAATAACGAGAAATAAATTCAGCAGTTTGGCGCCAAGCAACTACGTCAATAAAGTCAGCCTGTCTTTCCTGTCCCTGTGACTGATAATTTCTGTCAACAGCCATCTGGAAACGAATAACCGAAAGACCGCTTGTTGTAGTTTTAAGCTCCGGCTCATAAGTTAATCTGCCCATAAGAACAACAGAATTGATCATTATAACCCCTCCTATTATTCGCCCTTAGCAACGATTAATGAACGAAGTACGCCGTCTGTAATGTTGATAACACGGTCAAGCTCCTGTGGGAATGCTTCGTCACTTGTGAAATCGATAACAATATAATAGCCATCGTTTTCATAGTTGATTGGGTATGCAAGCTTACGCTTACCCCATTCCTCAACATTGCCAAGAGTGCCATGCTTTGCGATGAGATCAGTAAACTTCTGCTTTAAAACCTCAACTGCTTCTTCTCCGTTTGCAAGAGAGAAAACCATTACGATTTCATAATTTTTTAATGCCATTCTTCAGCACCTCCTTTTGGTCTTTTGGCCTGCGCATTTTGCGCAAGCAAGGATTGCTTTGTTTTCCAAAGCTGTGTTATTATATCAAAAATACATTTATATGTCAAGCATTATTTTAATATTACGGTTACAAGATTACGGTTACAAGCGACTTAGGCTTAATAACAAGTTTTTTAACATTTTGCATTTCGCTTTTATCAAACTCATAATCCTGTGTTGTCTCAATAAACGAACATTTATCAAAAGCCTTGTCAAATTCAATCGTTCTTTTTGCTTTACTGTTATTGACCGCTATAATCACCTTTTTGCCGTCTGCTCTTTCAAATGCAAAAACCGAAAAGCCACGAGAAGTATTAAAGCCGATATCAAGGCTTTTCGAGCCATTAGGAATACATTTTGAGTAATGAGCCATTGCATAGTAACGCTTTGCAACATAATAATCGGAAAAATCGTCCTTAGCAACTATAAAACCGTCACTAAAGCATTTGCCGTCACGCACAGCGTTATCCCATTGATTGGCGCAAACCCATGCGCTCCAGCTGTCTACTCCCGTATAAATCAAATCCTCACCGATAATGCGTGCCATAATCAGAGCCGACTCAATAGATTTTGTATCATTCTTGCAGGGAAGTTCACACCATTCACTCATATCAAAACGTGGGGTTTTAATATTTTCCTTTGCCCATTTGCCAAATTCAGCCTTTTCTGAAACGTTGTCGTCAGAGCCGTAGGAATGATAAGCAAATACGTCAAGATATTTCATAATAATCTCATTTGATGATAAAAGATTATAATATTCTTTTGTGTGGTCCTTAATGTTACCGCTTTCCGGCCCATATAACTTAAGAGAGGAATTGCGCTTTTCAAGTTCTTTTGCAAACGCTAAAAAGCAATCGTAAACCTCCTGCGCCTCATAATGGCATCCCTCCTGCCAGACACTCGTACCGCCCCATTTCCATTGCGGCTCATTAATCGGGCTGATATATTTAACGGGATATCCCTCGGCTGAAAAATGCTCTGCAATATCAATAAAATATTTTGCAAAAGCTTCGTATTTTGACTTATCAAGATTTGAAAAATGCTCCGTAAATCCTCCGCTCGTCTGCCCTGTTACCGTTTGGGTAAAATGCGGAGAATTGGCAAAAAATATGAGCGTGTCAATATTTCCGAGCGATAAGCATTTTTTCATCATATTGACGGCATATTTATCCTTTGAATAATCAAATGAGCCGTCCTTGTTCATAAAGCTTTCAACATATCTCCAAGGATTTTCAATTCTCAAATTATCCTTTTCATATCCGCCGCCGACATTAAAACGGTAAATATTCATTCTAAGTCCGTCATCGCCGTAAAGAAGATTTGCAATCTCGTGTGCTGTTTTTTCACTCTTTACCTGAGGTGACCACCAGCAAGCAGAGCCACCGAAACCTTTAACCGTTTTTATAACTTTAGCATTTTCAAGATTAATTTTCATATCTTAACCCTTTATCATATGTTCAAGCTTTTCTATATCACGTGAGAAGCGGCGTTGGCTTACAAGAACAACTATTTCATCGCTTTCTTTAATAACCGTATCGCCCTTAGGCGTGATTGACACACCGTTGCGTTCAACGCTTACAACAACGCAGTGCTTACCCCAATCAACATCCATAATTTTCTTTTTTGCAACAGGGCTGCCGACAGGAATAGTATACGTTTCAAGCACCTTTTCATCAGTTTCAAAGAAGCTTGGCTTTTTGTGGTCGGTGCTGACAATTTTTTCAAAAAGGTATTCATAAAACGGAGTAACACCTATAAAATTAGCGGTTGCATAGCTTATTAAACTTACTACTGCAAGCGGGAGAATATTATTCATATTACCCGTAAGCTCAAAAACAAGAACAATGCCTGTAATCGGGCTTCTGACAATAGATGCAAAAAGGCCTGCCATACCGATTACAACAAATTCTTCCCACATAGCAGGAGTGATTGCGCTAAACGAATTAACACTGACTGTTCCGAATATAGCACCCATATATGCGCCCAAAATACAAAGGGGATAAAGAGTACCGCCCGGCGCACCGCTTGCAAAACAGATTGCCCCAAACAAAAATTTAGTTGTCAAAAGAACAATCAAATATGTAAGCGACGGATTTTCTTTAAGAAGAATAACCTCCATACTGTGGCCGCCGCAAAGAATTTGCGGCATAACAAGACCGATTACACCGCTGAATACAAATATAATCGGCAGTTTAATATAATTCGGAATTTTAATCTTTTTATATAAATCCTGAGCCTTGCCCATACAAACGTTATAGGCGCAGCCGCAAAGACCGAGGAAAAAGCCCATTATTATTAAAAGCCAATAATATTTAAGCGGAAAATTCACCGTATCATAATTAAACACCGTGTTTTGACCGAAGAAAAGCTTGGAAATATAATCGGCAGTTATTGATGAAACAATGCCCATACAAAGCAAACTCTTATCAAAAGTATGATGGATTTCCTCAAGCACAAACATTGTGCCTGCCAACGGAGCGTTGAATGCAGCCGCCATACCTGCGCCTGCGCCACAGCTAATCATACGAAGTTCAGTGGTTTTATCAGCCTTGGTAAATCTTGCGACGCCCTTTGCCGCCATACCGCCGAGTTGAACGCTCGGTCCCTCTCTGCCGAGGGAAAGACCTGAAAAAACAGAAGCCGTGCCGCCAAAAAGCTTAACAAGTATTACTCTCCACCAACTGGGATTGATATAGCCCTTGACTTCTCCGTTTACTTGCGGAATACCGGAACCGCCGCCTTGCACTTCCCATTTAACAAGCATTGAAACAAGAAAACCGATAAGAGCAAGAATAACAAACCAAACGGCAACCTTACCCGGATTGCCCTTAACAAAGTCTATTATTTTCATCAAATATTTTTCTGCAAAAGAAAGCAAAAACCTATATAATACGGCAATAAGGCCGGACGCAATGCCGACCTCTAAGCCACGAACTATAAGATAAAAACTTTCTTTTCTGTGAAATTCAATTTTTCTGAATGTAGATTTATCTTTATTTCTCATAATATCAATATTTCTTCAATTGTTCCTCGTTTACATTTTCAAGGAATTCATCGTATGTTCCCATTCTGTCAATAACTCTGTTGCCTGAAATTTCAATAATTCTGTCAGCAACGGTCTGCACAAACTGATGGTCGTGAGAGGTGAACAAAATAGTTTCAGGATAACGGATAAGTCCGTCATTAAGAGCAGTGATTGATTCAAGGTCAAGGTGGTTGGTAGGCTCATCAAGAATAAGCACGTTCGCACCCGAAAGCATCATTTTGCAAAGCATACAACGCACACGCTCACCACCCGAGAGAACGTTTGCCATTTTAAGCGCTTCCTCGCCGGAGAAAAGCATTCTGCCGAGCCAACCTCTGATATCAGCCTCAAGAGTATAAGTTGTATATTGCCTGAGCCAATCAACAAGAGTAAGCTCAACACCGTCAAAATATTTACTGTTGTCGCTTGGGAAATAGCTTTGAGATGTGGTAACGCCCCACTTAAAGCTGCCCTCGTCAGGCTCTAATTCGCCCATAATAATTTTGAAAAGAGTAGTTTTTGCCACAACGTCAGAGCCGACAAAAGCAACCTTTTCCCTTGGGTGAATAACAAACGATACATCGTCAAGCACCTTTCTGTCACCTATTGTCTTTGTCAAATGGTCAACTCTCAAAAGGTCATTGCCGCATTCTCTGTCAGGTTTAAAATCAACATACGGAAAACGTCTGCTTGAAACAGGCATATCAATCATTTCAAGAGCGTCAAGCTGCTTTTTACGGCTTGTTGCCTGCTTTGACTTAGCGGCATTTGCAGAGAAACGGGCAATAAATTCCTGAAGTTCTTTAATCTTCTGCTCGTTCTTTTTATTTTGGTCTCTTGCCTGACGCTGACGCATCTGTGTATATTCATACCAGAAGTCGTAGTTGCCTGTATAAAGCTGAATTTTTCCGAAGTCAACATCGCAAATATGCGTACAAACCTTGTTTAAGAAATGACGGTCATGGGATACAACGATAACGGTATTTTCAAAATCCATAAGGAAATTTTCAAGCCAACGAATAGCCGAAAGGTCAAGGTGGTTGGTAGGCTCGTCAAGAAGAAGGATATCGGGATTGCCGAAAAGCGCCTGAGCAAGAAGAACCTTAACCTTCATATCTGACGGAAGTTCCGCCATTTTCATATAATGGTATTCGTCAGGAACACCGAGTTTATTGAGCATAAATGCAGCATCACTTTCAGCATTCCAGCCGTCCATATCTGCAAATTCAGCCTCAAGCTCGCCTGCCTTAATGCCGTCCTCCTCGCTGAAATCTTCTTTCATATAAAGAGCGTCCTTTTCCTCCATAACCTCAATAAGACGTGGGTTACCCATAAGAACAGTCCTGATTACTTCGTATTCATCATAAGCAAAATGGTCCTGCTTTAATACGGAAAGTCTTTCGCCGGGAGTAATGAACACCTCACCCTTTTGAGGGTCAAGTTCACCTGAAAGCACCTTTAAAAACGTTGATTTACCTGCACCGTTTGCGCCGATAATACCATAGCAATTTCCTGCCGAAAAAGTAACGTTTACTCTTTCAAATAAAACACGACCGCCGAACTGAACGGTGACGTTATTTGCCTGAATCATTATTTTTCCTCCAACATAACAGTTAATTTTAACAAAATTTTAAATGCTTAAATTTTCACGGATATATAATACTACATAAAATATATAAATACAAGTATTATTTATTTTAACATTGATTTTATATAAAAAGTAAAGTATAATATATTGTAATTTAAAATGAGAGGTATAAAAATATGGATATCAAAATTTCCCCTTCAATGCTTGCAAGTGATTTTGCAAATCTTGAGAATGAGCTTAAAAAGTGCAAAACGGGCGGTGCGGATTTAATTCATCTCGACGTTATGGACGGCCATTTCGTGCCTAACATTTCTATCGGCGCTCCTGTAATTGCGGCAATGAAAAAGGTATGCGATGTTCCTTTTGACGTGCATTTGATGATTAGCGACCCATATTTTTATATTGAAGATTTTGTTAAAGCAGGAGCCAATATAATCACGTTTCATATTGAATGTGACAGCGACATCAACAAAACGATTGATAAAATAATTGCACTTGGCTGTAAGGCTTCGCTTGCAGTTAAGCCAAATACGGATATTGAAGCAATTTACCCTTATCTTGACAAGCTTTCAATGGTGCTTGTTATGACTGTTGAACCGGGCTTCGGCGGTCAAAGCTTTATGGAAAGCACAATGCCTAAGATTGAAAAGCTGCGTGCAAAATGCCCTGAGCTTGACATTCAGGTTGACGGCGGAATTAATCCCCAAACAGTAAAAATCGCAGGTGCGGCAGGCGCAAATGTTATGGTTGCCGGTTCTGCCGTATTTAACAGCGAAAATCCAAAAGAAACTATCAAACTTCTTAAGCAAAATGCGAAAGCATAAAATGGCAGTGGTTTTAATTTATGAAGAAAAAGCGTTTTTATAACAACAAAAAACGGAATAGCAAATGGACTGAAAAGGAAACAGGGCGTAAAATAAGCTTTGCGGACAAATATATTGATGCCGGAAACGGAAGCGATAAGTTTGATTCCAAGCGCCCGAAACCAAAGAAAAAGCGTGCGGCTAAGGAAAAAACGGCTAAACTTTTCAAAAACATTGCAATAGTTATCGCCTGTTTTCTTATTATCAGCGTAGGTTACAGCGCAATGGACCTTTACATTGACCGTAACGCCATGCCTGAAACCGAGGAAAACACAGGCGAAAGTGTAAGCTTCAGCAACGTTAATCTTATGCTCAAGGGTATGAGCGTTCAGTCAATTTCGCTTGACAATTCCGTTATGCTCGACTCCGTTATCAAAAGTGCGGAAGACGAAGCATATTCCTCCGTCACATTTGATTTAAAGCGTGACGACGGCACAATAGGATATAACAGCAAGCTTGCAACAATAAGGGCTTACGGTGCTATTTCATCGCCTGCCGCCCAGCTTGAAAAATCTGTTGCAAAACTTAATCAGGCAGACATTATCCCTATCGGCAGAATTTCGTGCTACAAGGATAATATCGTTGCCCTTTCTGACCTTGACAGCGCAATAAAAAGCGGCAAGAGTGTTTACAAAGACGCAAACGGCAACGCATATTTAGACCCCAACAATAGCACAACATATAACTATATCAAAAGTATTATCGAAGAAACAAAGGCTATGGGTATTAATGTATTTTTGCTTGATAATACAAAGCTTCCGAGTGATATCAGCGGCGACTATAATGACGGCTTTGCCGCTCTTGCCAAAAAGTTATATGCCGAATTCGGTCAAGATATAAAATTCATTGAAGCTATTGATGTAACAATTAATGACGACAATATATCTGATGAGCCTGTTACAGATGAAAACGGTGATACTGTTTATAATACCACTTCGTCATTTGACAGTGAGGAATTCACAAGCGGATACGGCGATTCAAACGAAACAATCGGCGACGACGGCACTGTTTCCACTTCAAAAAAACGTGAGCCGCTTACAGACGAAGACGGCGATATTATTTACGGAAACGACGGTCAACCTGTTTATCCTACAAAAAAGGGTGAAACCACAGCGACCACCAAGGCAAGAATACCGCTTACAGACGAGGACGGCGACATTATTTACGGCAACGACGGTTTGCCCGTTTATTCAACTGAGGAAAGCTCTGCAAGCGAGGTAACAACGCAAAATAGCAGTTCGCTTGAAAAGCAGATTGATAAAAAAATCAGCAAGAAATCATCAAGCAATAAAATGTATTATATTTCAACAAACAATGCACAAAAGGTAAAGAAAATACTCGATAATAAGAAGATTACAAACTATATTATTCAAAGCACAAACTAATGCAATATAAGGTGAAAATTATGAAAAAAGCGCTTGGCAAATTTCTCTTTATTTTACTTGCAATGAGTTTTATATCAAGTTTTATACCCGCAACTGCATTTGCCAAGTCCGGTGAAGATGCAGATTTAAAAAGCATTGAAGTAAGCTGTGGCGTGCTTAACCCTGAATTTGACGGCAGCAAAACAAAATACACTCTTTATATTCCGAGTGATTTAACGCAAATAGTTATCACTCCTACGCCAAAAAGTGAAAATGCAAAAGCCAATAAAATCAATTTAACGCTTGGCACAAAGCAAGAGCCTGAAATCACCGTAAGCTGCACATGTGCAGATGACAAAAAGGAATACACCATACAAATTAAGCGCATTGATAAAACAACAAGCGAAATAGAAAAAGAAATAAGCCAAAACGGCTATGCAGTTTATGTAACCAATCAAAAATTTTATCAGAAAACAGATTTTCTTGTATGTGCATGTGCTGTTTTAATCGGTATTTTGATAATAACTTTGCTGTATCTTTTTACAAGAAAGAAGCTTATCAAAGCTTATGACGAAAACGAAAAGCCGTTTTATCGTATTGACTAAAAGATTTATGGAAACGAGATGATGATATGGATATTGAAGAACTTAACAATGAAGAAACAGCGCATGAAATCTCTGAACTTTTCGCAAAAAAAGAATTTCATAAAATCAAAAACATTCTCATTGAAATCAACCCTACCGATATAGCTGCAATATTTGATGAATTGCCAAAGGAGCAGATGCTTCTTTTATTCAGGCTTTTGCCCAAAGAGGAGGCGGCAGAAACCTTTGTTGAGCTTGACGGAGATATGCAGGAAGCGCTTATTACCGCCTTTTCAGATACGGAGCTTAAAGAGGTTATCGACGAGCTTTACCTTGATGATACCGTTGATATTATCGAGGAAATGCCTGCGACGGTTGTTAAAAGAATTCTTAAAAATACAGATTCGCAAACTCGTAAATCCATAAATACGCTTCTTAAATATCCCGAAGACAGTGCCGGTTCGATTATGACCCCGGAATTTGTCGACCTTAAGCGTGACAGCACCGTTGAAGATGCTTTTAAACGCATAAGGCGAACGGGTGTTGACAAAGAAACAATTTACACCTGTTATGTTACAGACGCATCTCGTCATCTTATCGGCGTAACGACTGTTAAAGAGCTTCTTTTGCACAATTACGACGATAAAATTGAGGATTTTATGGAAACGAATATCATTTTCGTAAACACTCATGACGACAAGGAAATTGCCGCTAATCTTTTTGACAAATATAATTTTCTTGCGCTCCCTGTTGTTGATATGGAGGAAAGGCTTGTCGGAATTATCACATTCGATGACGCTATCGACGTATTGCAGGAGGAGAACACAGAGGATATCCATAAGATGAACGCCATGGTGCGTACAACTGAAAAGCCATATCTTAAAATCGGCATTTTTGAAACATTCAAATCACGTATTCCTTGGCTTCTTCTTTTGATGATCAGCGCAACATTTACCGGTATGATTATCACCTCGTTTGAGGACAAACTGTCGGCGCTCATTGTGCTTACTGCATTTATTCCGATGCTTATGGATACGGGCGGTAATTCAGGCGGTCAGGCAAGTGCAACAATCATTCGTGCGCTTTCTCTTAACGAAATTGATTTAAACGATATTTTCAAGGTTATTTGGAAGGAAATAAGAGTTGGCTTTGTATGCGGTTTAACTCTTTCAATAGTTAATTTCTTTAAAATTCTTCTTATTGATAAGCTTTTACTGGGAACAAAAGGCATTACATTTAAAGTTGACCTTGTAATAAGCCTTACCCTGTTTATAGAGATTATTTTTGCAAAAATTGTCGGTTGCACATTGCCGATATTTGCAAAGAAGCTTAAATTTGACCCTGCGGTTATGTCGTCACCGTTTATAACAACAATCGTAGATGCGCTCTCGCTTCTAATTTATTTCGGTCTTTCGACTGCAATTCTTCATATATAAAATCAATCCCTCTGATGCAATTATCAGAGGGATTTTCATTTAAATAAAACGCATAATTTATTTTGAGTGATACGCAGTTTGCGACATAGAGGATGAAAGAAAATCCTTTATTTCGTCAATCCTGTCAATCGTCTGTTCATATCCAAGATTATAGATATGCTGAATTTTCATAGGCTCGCTGTCAAGAGTGTGAAATTCAAGCGGAGAACGGGGAGCGAGCACAAGAACATTTCCAAGCTTTTCCTGCTCAAACACAAATTTTCTTTGTTCGTTATACATATTTTGCCTGTTGATAACAGCTTCGGCTGTAAGCGGAAATTTATGAAGCGCTTTTCTTATGGCTTTTTCGTGGCCTAACGGCTTTTTGATAAAATGCCTGTCTTGAGTCAAAACAACAACACATTTTTCGCATCCGTCCTCATACGCCCTTTTCAGCGGAATTGAGTCACAAATGCCGCCGTCATAATACATATCCTTACCGATTTGAACAGGCTTTGTCGCCATAGGAAGTGCACAGGAAGCGTGAATTATCTCACATCCTTTTCTGAAATCGGTAGGGTAAAAGTATTCGGCTTTCCCCGTTTTGGCATTGCTTGCAACCACGCAAAATTTAGTTTTACTGTTTTCAAATTCATCATAATTGAGCGGAAACATTTCATAAGAGAGTTCACCGAAAATCCACTTTGAATTAAGATATTCACCGTTTTTAAAAATAGATTTAATACCCATATATCTTTCATCGTGGGCATAATTAACCATAATATCTCTCATTCGGTGCAAATTCTTTGCAATAAACGATACTCCGTTACAGCTTCCCGCAGAAACGCCGATAACGTAAGGAAATGTAATATTATTTTCAATAAATGCGTCAGTTACACCGCTTTCATAAGCGGCACGCAATCCACCGCCCTCAAGAACCAAACCGGAACTAAACATAATTAATACTCCATTAAAAAATAATTATAAAAAAATGACGGCTAAGGTTAAACCAAAGCCGTCAAATAAGTTAAAAATTAATTACTCAGCTTTTTTCTTCGCAGGAGTTTTCTTTGCAGCCTTCTTAGGAGCAGACTTCTTTGCAGGAGCCTTCTTTTCTTCCTTTGGCTCTTCCTTAGCTTCCTCGGCTTTTGCTTCTACGATTTCAATTTCGTTGTCACATTCAAAGAAATCATTATCGTCAAAATACTCCGGCTCCTTATGAGCAGTAAGCTTTTGAATAGCAATATAAACAGCAGCGATTACACCTGCAACAGCAACAATAGCACTGATAACTTTTAATAACTTTTTGAAATTCATAATTTTGAACCCCTTTCAAATAACTAAATCTATTATAAATTCAAATCAATATAAAGTCAAGCATATTTAAAATATTAAACAAATAGATATTAAATTGACTTTTATTATTTAGCAGTAACAGTTTTAACCTTTGACCAATTGGAATAAACCTTCTTGCCCTTTACAATTTTGTATGTACGCACTTTTACAAAATAAGTCTTTCCTTTTCTAAGGTTCTTAACTGTTGCAGACGTGGTTTTAGCTTTTTTAACATTCTTTGATTTTGTTAAGCTTTCAAAGAAATATTTATTTGTTGAATACTTGATTTGATATCCTTTTACGCCGGAAACCTTTTTCCAAGTAATTTTAAATCCGTTTTTCTTGCCTTTCACAGATTTAATTTTGGTTTTTTTCGGCTTGTTTTTATTTGACGCCTTTTTAGTCGCCTTGGTAGTTGTTGTAGCTTTTGTGGTAGTAGTTGTATTTGCTTTACTTAACGATTTGCTGAACTCGTTTGCAATAGAGTATGCGCTTTCAACCATTTTGCTGTCGGCAGTAATTTGGTTTGCTGTTGTGAAAGTGGTTAAAGTCGTAGTTTGCGAAGAAGCATCAGAGCCAGTTGTTGTTTTCGACGGAATTGTAATATTCGTCGGAACAGTCACGCTTATAGATGAAGTGGTTGTTGCATTCGGGTTTTTAAAATATGCGTAAAAATATCTTTGAGTGCCTTTCATATCAACCCTAAGAGGATTTGCTTCACTGTAGCGCTTATCTTTTCTCAAATCGGACAAACTTGTATACCAAGCGACAAATTCGCTGTCCTCAAGCGGCAGAGCAGTAAGAACCATTGTGTTGCTTCCTACAACTGTCTTTGTTACCATACCGTTTCCGACAGTAATGGGTACTATTTCATCTGTGCTTGAATTAATTACATCCTGAATGGAAGATAATGCAGACGCATCAATAACGTCATCAAGTCCGTCTGCATTTGCACTGACTGCCGCAGTAACCAGAGTAAGTGCAAAAACAAGTGTAACAAAGATTGATAAAGCCTTTTTCATATTACTTTCCTCCTGATGCTAAACATATTTTAAAACTTCTAATATATCGGTAATAACCGGTACATCTTTTCTAAGGTCTTGCCCCTTAAACCAACCCCAATTCATACGAATTGCGTGCATACCGGCATCAAGCGCACCCTTAATATCATTAATAGGGTGGTCGCCGACATAAGTGCACTCTTCTACCGGCAAATTAAGCTTATTCGCCGTATATTTAAAAAGTGCCGGGTCAGGCTTATGAATACCTACATCACCGCTGACAACGGTAATGTCGCAATATTTTCTCAGTCCGCTTTCGTCAAGCTTATGATTTTGAAGATATGACGGACCGTTTGTTATAATGCCTACAATATATCCCCTGTCTTTAAGCTCCTTTAAAAGCTTTGGTGTATGTTCAAAAATCACATCACAGTCGCCGAATCGGCAGTCATAATGGCGGGCAAGCTCCTTTGCAGGCGGTGCGTCGTTCCACTGCCACTCATCAATTATGCCCTGATACCATTTTTCCCTGTCAACATATCCACCGTTACCTGTAATGCGCATATAATCTTTTCTTTTTTCACGTTCCTCGCAAGGCAAATTCGGGCAAAATTCATCTAAAAACATATCCATATATTTTTCAAATGCCGCTGTTCTGTCCTGCAAAGTTTCATCAAAATCAAATAATACTGCTTTTATCATACTGTAACTGCTTTTCAAGTTCATCAAGCGATGAAAATTGCTTCTCCCCTCTTAAATATCTGACAAGCTCAATGCGTATATTTTCATTATATAAATCACCTGAAAAGTCGAAAATGTGAGTTTCAGAAAGGGGAGATGAAAGACGCCACGTGGGCCTTATTCCGATATTTGTAAACGATTTATATTCCTTGCCGCAAACAAAGGTTCTGCTTTCATAAACGCCGTATTTCGGCACAACAAGCCCATTCGGCAAGTGCTGATTAAGGGTAGGAAAACCGATTGTTCTGCCCCTCATATCGCCTGAAATAACTTTCGACTCAAAAGTGAAATTATATCCAAGCATATCATTAGCCTGCTCAATTTCACCGTCTGCAATGCATTTTCTTATTCTTGTAGATGAAATCGGCTCGCCGTTAAAATCAAGATGTTCCAAAATTCTGACCCAAATGCCCATTTTTTCAAGATAATTTCTCATATCAAGTGCCGACCAGGACGCATTCTTGCCAAATCTGAAATTGAAACCGCACAAAACGGTTTGCGCTCTAAATCTGTCTATCAGAATTTTATTTATAAAATCTTCGCCGTCCATATGCTTAATCTGCTCAAAATCGGCAAATACACAATTTGGATAGCGTTTTTTAAACAAGCTTTTTTGCAAAAGCGAAAATTTATTATTAACACAGTAAATAACGGTATTTTCAGCACCGGTAATTACTGTTTGGTGAGCCTTGTGCATTCCGTCAAAATCGCCGAGTGCAACAGCTCGCCTTGAAATACTGTTGTTATTATTCATACCGTCTTAATCACGTTTAACCAAAAGCCTTTCAACCAAAAGTTCCTGTGTGTCAAGGCTGCATTTTCCGAGTCCTAAAAACCCTACATCTTGAGAATACACCCTATAACTTTTGTTTTCAAGTCTTTTTTTAATTCTTTTAACATCAAGTGCTCCGCCGTTTTGAAATCTCTTAGCCTGAGCAGATGAAACAAACACGCTGTCAAGGCTTAAAAACATTTTATCTATATCAATCAAAACATCTTCAAAACCCTTGCCACTGTCTTTTCTTTCTTGCATTTCGTCTAAAGTAATGCAATCGTTAAGAGTAAAGCCCATAGCCGCCGTTCTCTCAAGTTCAGTCATAACTGCACCGCAGCCAAGCTTTTTGCCCAAATCGTCAATAAGAGTTCTTATGTAAGTACCTTTTGAGCAAAGCACATCTATCGTATAAATATTTTCATTTTCATTTGAAAGTTCACGGCAAAGCGAAAGTTCTTTAATCTCAACCTTCCTTGCCTGCCTTTCAACCTCTATTCCCTTGCGTGCCAAATCATAAAGCCTTTGACCGTCAACGCTGACAGCGGAATACATAGGCGGAATTTGCTCAATCTCTCCCCTAAATGGGGCAAGTGCCGACTCAACATCATCAATTGAAACCGCAACATTATATTCGCCTGTAACCTCTCCCGTGATATCGAGAGTATCGGTAGTCTTGCCAAGCAAAAATTTGGCACGATAACCCTTATCGCTGTCAGGCAAATAATTCAAAAATCTTGTTGCGCCGCCGAGCATAATAGGCAAAACTCCCGTTGCCATAGGGTCAAGAGTACCCGTATGCCCTGCTTTTTTTTCACATGTTATTCCTCTAACCTTAGAAACAACGCCGAACGAGGTTATATCCTTGCCTTTATTTATGCATATTATACCCGTCATTCGAGCATCTCCCTGCACTTATCAACAAGCAATCGCCTTGCCTCTTTAACATCGCAATCAAATTTACAGCCTGCTGCCTGAGCGTGACCGCCGCCACCAAAACACGCAGCAAGTTTGGCTGCATTAACGCTTTCAAATGTACGAATTGAAGCCTTACATGTTCCGTCAGGTCGCTCTTGAATGGTAATACCTATTTCAACGCCCTCAATTTGACGGGTAAGCGGTGCTAAGCCCTCCGTTTCCTGAGCATTAGAACCTGTAAGCTGAAACATCTCTTGCGTAACAGTTATAACCGCAACACGCTCGTGCTCATAAAAACGCATCGATTCAATAGCAAGCCTTTCAAGCCTTGCATAAGTCTTGCTCTTTGTTTCAAACATAATTCGGTTAATCCTGCCGTTGTCTGCTCCGGCATCAATAAGGTCAGCCGCAACACGATATGTCTGCGCTGTGGTCGAATCGTACCTAAAGCAGCCCGTGTCTGTTGTAAGCCCTGTATAAAGGCAGTCTGCAATTTTTTTATCAACCTCTACACCGAGAGCAAGCACAACCTCATACATAATTTGGCAAGCCGCAGGAACATCCTCAAGAAGCAATAAATTTGCATACTCCGTATTAGTTGAATGATGGTCAATACACATATCAATCTTGTATTGCTCCTCAAGGCCTCCCAAAAGATTAACTGTTGCAACATCGACAGCAACAACATAATCGGGTTTAAATTTTATTTCTACAATATCGTCAAAAAGATAATTGTACTTTTTAGGAATATCGTCTGCATTTATAACAGCGCAGATTTTACCTATTTTCATAAGTGCACGGCAAAGTGCAAAGCCCGAACCGAGAGTATCGCCGTCGGGATTTGCATGAGTAAGAATAAGGATATTATCCTTTTCTCTCAATATGTCGGCACATTCCTTTACACTAATCTTCATGAGTTATTTCCTTAATTTTTTCAAAAAGGTCCATACCCTTTTCAATAGAATCGTCTGCAATAAATCTAAGCTCCGGACTTTTTCTTAAATGAAGCCTTGAACCGAGTTGCTTTCTGATATATCCCTGCGCACTTTCAAGCCCCTTGACTGACCTTTTAGCCGCATCAATTCCGTCAATTGCGCTGATATATACCTTGGCATAGCTTAAATCTCCGCTTACATCAACCTTAACAACAGTGAGCATATCGCTGATTCTCGGGTCTTTAAGTTCTCGCATTATTGAAACGATTTCTCTTTTTATATCCTCGCTGATTCTGTCAATATGAAATCCTGCCATAATTAATCCCTGTATTCCTCAACAATGTATGCCTGAAGAATATCTCCTGACTGAATATCGTCCCAACCGTCAAGGCTGATACCGCATTCATAACCTGATGATACTTCCTTAACCTCATCCTTAAATCTCTTAAGGTTAGCAAGCTTAACATCGGCAATTTGCTTGCCGTTTCTGATAACTCTTACCTTACCGTCACGCTTGATAGTACCGCTTGTAACGAGTGAGCCTGCAATAGTGCCGGCAGAAGAGATTTTATAAACCTCTCTAACCTCGACCTCACCTGTATCAACGTCACGATATTTAGGAGCTCTCATACCACGCATAGCTCTTTCGATATCCTCAATAGCATCATAAATAATATCGTATTGTTTAATTTCAACTCCGTCACGCTTAGCGTTATCGGCAGCAATTTGGTCAACGCCGGTATTAAATGCAACAATAATAGCCTTTGAAGCCTCTGCAAGCATAACGTCGCTTTCGCTTACGGCACCTACTGCACCGTGAACAATCTTAACATTAACCTCGTCGTTTTCAATTTTGAGAAGTGACTGCTTAACAGCCTCAACAGAACCTTGAACGTCAGCCTTAACGATAATGTTAAGTTCCTTCATCTCACCCTCTGAAATAGTGTCAAAGAGAGTATCAAGAGTAACTTTCTGGAATAGCTTAAATTCTTCTTCCTTAGCCTTAGCCTTTCTCTGCTCAACAAGTGCTCTTGCAAGCTTTTCATCAGATACTGCGTTAAACTCGTCGCCACTCATAGGAGCAGAGTCAAGACCCATAATCTCAACAGGAACAGACGGACCTGCAGTTTCAATCGGCTTGCCGTGATAATCCGACATAGCACGAATTTTACCTACGGCAGTGCCTGCAACAACGATATCTCCTGCATTAAGAGTACCATTTTGAACAAGAAGGGTGGCAATAGGGCCACGTCCTTTATCAAGCTTAGCCTCAATAACAACGCCCTTCGCCTGCCTGTCAGGATTTGCCTTAAGTTCTGCCATTTCGGAAACGAGAAGAATGGTTTCAAGAAGCTTATCAATACCCATTTTGGTTTTAGCCGAAACAGGAACGCAAATAACGTCGCCGCCCCATTCCTCAGGAACAAGCTCGTGCTCTGTAAGCTGCTGCATAACCTTGTCGGGATTTGCTCCCTCTTTATCCATTTTATTAATAGCAACAATAATTTCTACGCCTGCTGCCTTAGCGTGATTGATAGCTTCAACAGTTTGCGGCATAATACCGTCATCTGCCGCAACAACCAACACTGCAATATCGGTTGCCATAGCGCCCCTTGCACGCATAGCGGTGAATGCGGCGTGACCCGGAGTATCAAGAAATGTAATTTTCTGACCGTCAACGTCAACCTGATAAGCACCGATTGCCTGAGTGATACCGCCTGCCTCGGTAGAGGTGACTTCTGTATTACGGATAGCATCAAGGATAGAGGTCTTACCGTGGTCAACGTGACCCATAACGCAAACTACAGGAGGTCTTGTAACTGCATTTTCATCATCTTCAACCTCTTCTTCGATAATTTGGTCCTCAATAGTAACAACTACTTCCTTTTCAACCTTTGCGCCAAGCTCTGTTGCAACAATTTCAGCAGTATCATAATCGATAACCTCGTTAACCGTTGCCATAACACCGAGACTCATAAGCTTTTTGATAACTTCTGTTGCAGTCATACGAAGAAGCTTTGCAAGGTCGCCGACCGTGATTTCCTCAGGAACGATAATTTTAATCTGCTGCTTCTTTCTCTGCTCTGCAATACGGGCAAGACGCTGTGCCTCTGTTTCTTTCTTAGACTTAGCACGCATGCCCTGTGGCTTTTTCTTTCTGTACTGCTTTGACTTCTGATTAAGCTTCTGCTTTTTCTGATAGTCGTTCATATTGTTTGCAGGCGCAATATCCTCATACTTTTGGTTGTATTTTTCAAGGTCAACATTATTTACACGTGTATCAACATGCCTTGCTTCGCCTTTAGTTCTTGCCTGCGGAGTTTGATTAGCCTTTTTCTTGGCCTTTTCCTCTGCTCTTTTAGCCGCTTGCTCTGCCATTTGAAGAATAGCTGCTTGATTTTTATGCTTTTTATTTTCGTCCTTTTTTTCCTTGTTATCCTTAGAAACATTAGCGGACTCATTCTTACTGTCTTTTGTCTTTTTCTTATTTGATTTTTTGGCAGAATTAAAATAATTGTCAAGACTTTCAACGCTGTTATCGGCTGTGAGCTTGTCAAACAAAATGTTAAGCTCGTTTTCCTCCAAAACGGTATTAGCCTTTTTTGCGGGACCGTCGCAATATTCACTGAGAATATTGATAATGTCCTTGTTATTCTTGCCGAAATCCTTTGCTACATCGGAAACTTTAAATTTAATAACCATTGGCATTTCCTCCTGTTAAATTTCAAGTAATTAATATATCCTACTGTTCGAGAAGAGAAATTATTTTTTTTGCGAAATTCTCATCGTCAACTGTAATTACTCCCGCTTTATATCCCACGCCGAAATAAATTTCATCAATAGTTATGTCGGTTTTGATAACCTTAACCTTAAAATGATGAAGTTCAATCGTCTTTTCAAATTCTGAAATAAGACGAGGGGATACATCACTGCAAAAAAGCAATAACTTTGCTTTGTGCCCAAACAGTGCATGCTGCGCCATATCGTGCCCCATTGAAAGCCTGCCTGCACGCCTTGCAAGCCCGAGCATTGAAATAACCTTTTGATTAGGCATTTTCTATTTCTTCTTCCATCTTATTATATACCTCATCGTCTATCTGCATAGAAAAAGCTCTTTCAAAAGCTCTTTTCTTTCTTGCTTTCTTTAGACAATCGGCATTTTTGCAAACGTATGCGCCTCTGCCGGCTTTTTTACCCGTAAGGTCAAGCGAAACCTCGCCTTCAGGGCTTTTAACTACTCTGACAAGTTCTCTCTTGTCAAACATTTCGCCGCATCCCGTGCACATACGCATAGGTATTTTTTTAGTTTTCATATTTACGCCGCCTTTCTTTCAAAATGCGAGGTAATTATTCTTCGATTTCGTTTTCTTCATCTTCAGGCTCTTCATTGGTAAAAAATCCCGATTCAGGCTTGATATCGATTTTCCAACCTGTAAGCCTTGCTGCAAGACGAACATTCTGACCCTTATTTCCGATAGCAAGAGAAAGTTGGTCGTCAGGAACGGTTGCACGGCAACTCTTAGCGTCCTCGTCAAGAATTTCCACACCGCAAACCTCTGACGGAGCAAGTGCCGCAGAAACATACTGTGCAGGGTCATCGTTATACTTAACGATATCGATTTTCTCACCGCCGAGTACATCAACGATATTTGAAACTCTCTGACCTCTTGGGCCGATACATGCGCCTACAGGGTCAACATCCTCATCTGTTGAATAAACAGCAATCTTAGTTCTTGAACCTGCCTCACGTGAAACCGACTTAATCTCAATTGTGCCGTCATAAATTTCAGGAACCTCTTGCTCAAACAAACGGCGAACCATACCCGGATGAGTACGTGAAATCATAATACGAGGGCCTTTGCCCATTTCTTTCACATCAACAACAAATACCTTAATATTTTCACCTACTGTGAAATGCTCTCCCGGCACCTGTTCCGTTTTAGGAAGAACAGCGGAGTTTTTACCCATATCAAGAGTAACATTGCCTGTGTCAGGGTCAATTCTGTCAACCTTAGCAGTAATAAGTTCCTGATTTTTAGACTTAAATTCTTCAATCATCTGTCCTCTTTCAGCCTCACGGATACCCTGACGGATAACATGCTTAGCTGTTTGAGCAACAATTCTGCCGAAATTCTTTGTTTTAAGCGGAATATCAACTGTGCCGCCGACTTTAGCGCTCTTTCTGATAAGCTGAGCCTGTTCGAGAGTGAGGTCTGTGTCCTCGTCCTCAATTTCGTCAACAACATTTTTTCTTACATAAACCTTAATTTTCTGCTTTTCCGGGTCAATATCGCAATGAACGATATCTTTTCCGTTATAGTCGTGCTTAGCGGCTACAATAATTGCTGCTGAAATTTTTTCATAAAGATATTCGGCAGGAATACCTTTTTCAGCTTCAATAGCTTTTACTGCGTCAAAAAATTCTTTACTCATTTTCCTATCATCCTTTCGGTTAATTCATTTCTTTTTCAAAATCTTTTATATCAAAGTCATCAAGCTTAACGAATGATGTCTCTTTTTTGTTTACTTTAAGTTCTTCGCCGTCCTTAAGTTCAAGCGTAATTTCACCGTTAGAATAAGCCTTAAGCCTTCCGGCAAAATCCCTGACGTTATTAATAGGGCGAATAAGCCTTACCATAACATTTGAGCCAATATATTTTTCAAAGTGAGCGTCGGCGGTAAGCTCCCTTTCAACACCGGGAGAGCTAACCTCAAGAGTATAGCTTTGAGAAATCGGATCAGCCTCGTCGAGCGGCTTTGTAATTGCATGGGTTAAATCAACACAATCGTCAATTGAAATTCCGCCGTCCTTATCTATAAATATGCGAAGATACCAATCTGTACCCTCCTTGGCAAATCGAACGTCCCAAATTTCAAGACCGAGCTGATGTGCGTAAGGGGTAATAATTTCAGTTACCCTTGATACAGTATTTCCTTTTCCTGCCAAGAAAAAACCTCCTTACAATAATAAGAGAGCGGACCTCTTAGGTCCACTCTCATTGGAATTAATAAACTTACTGTCTATATAATAACATATAATTATAAAAAGTCAAGTGTTTTTTAATATTCGGCAAGAGCAAATCTGCGATTCGGCAAACCCTTTTGTCACTTCGTGACATTTCCCCTGTAAGGGGAATCTCCCTTGCCCTACAGTAGTCTTGTTTATTTGGATTATTTAATATCAAACGAATACCGTAGGGGCGAACATTGTTCGCCTTACCGTTCTATCATTTTTGCGACTATGACCGACATATCGTCCCTATGCTTTTCGTCGCTGTTTTCAAGTGCAATTTTGAGTATTGCCTTTGCTTTTTCGTTAGGTTCAAGCGTCGTTTCAAGTCGCAAAAACTTTTCAAGCCATTCATTTCCGACATCGGTGACTCCGTCGCTCATCATAATTATTTCATCATCGGTATTAAGAACGGTTGTTCTTTTTGCAAATTCAACCCCTCTCAAAATACCTGCCGGCATAGATGTCAGTTCGCATTTTGTAAGCCTGTCATCCTTTACTATGTATGAACGGGGAGCACCTGCCTTATAAAATTCACACTTACCGCTGAACAAATCAACCCTTACACAATCAAGTGTTGCAAGACTTTCCTCGTGGCTCTTGACAAGAAGTGCACTGTTTACAACTTTTAAAGAAGAGTCAAAGCCAAAACCTGCTGACAAAAGCTTTGACAAAAGACCGGCACCCATTGCGCCGTCCAAAGCCGCACGGCTTCCTTTTCCCATTCCGTCGCTGATAATGAAAACCATATGACCTCTTGAATCATTTATAGTTTTTATCGTATCGCCGCACAAATTGCCCTCTGCGCAGTATTGAGCAAATCCGAAACTCATTTTGAAATTAGGCTTTTCCATAAATGAAAGCAATGTTCCTGCCGAGCTGACGTTTATTTTGCCACGTTCAAACTCTCTCTTGCATATTTTGCATATTTCATTAGTCAGGCGCATATTATCAAGCCCTTTTGTGTCGTTTGGGGCTAAAATCTCTATTCTCATTCTGTCATATTTATCAATTATCGCCGAAATATTTTCAGGAAAAATATCGTATTCGCCGAGCATTCTTCTAATCCTGCCTGCTGCCTTAAAATCAAAGCTTTCCGCCTCGTCAAATTCAAATGCCAAATCGCCGAGCATATCCGAAATGGAAAAGAATTGGTCTGCCGCAACCATTCGAATTTCACTTTCATTAGGGTCAACGGTTGAAAAAGAATTGATTTTTTCACGAACATCTCTTACGCTTTCACTAACCTGTGCGAGTGCGCTTGAAGCAAAACGCAGCCTGACAACAAGGCTCTGCCGCAAGCTTCCTTCAGGCGCAATATCTGCCCCGCTTTCCCACAGCTCTGAAAGCTTGAGCGTTAATTTTTCAGGCAAAATGCAAAGAATTGCAGAAGCAAGTACGCTCTCCAAAACCGTACAAAGCGAAAATGCGCCCATTTTTGCCGCAACAGCAAAAAACGACATTGAAAGAGTAAAGCTAAGCCCTATCGCAAGGCTTGAAAACGAAGTGAAAAGACTGCATAAAAGCGACGAAAACGCATATGCGCCTATCAAAAAAAGTGCATTTTCCTTTGTTATACCGAGTGCGAAGCCCAGACACAGCGACACAATTAACGCAAAGCGCTGACTGCCGAAGCGAACGGTAGTCAAAATCAAAAGGCAAGCCAAAATTCTTGCAATTGAAACGCCCTTAATTTCAATAAACGAAATAGATGAAAGCAAAATAGAAAAATCCACAAAAATGCACGTCAAATCCGTCACGGGCAAGGCTTTAAGTTTAAGCCTTTTTAAGCTGCAATTTGCCGCACGGTAAAAGAAAAACGTACTGCCCAAAGCAAGGATTGACTCACCGAGAGTTATTGCGTATTCGCCGAGAGTCGAGCCTGATTTGACATTCATAACAATCCCTGTTGACAAAACAGACAAACATGAAATGAGCATTGAAAGATACGTTTCACGTCTGACCTTGAAAAATATCAAAGCCGCCGTGCCAAGAGTACAAATAACCACTGCACTTACATATCTTATTGCGTTTTCACTTGAGCAAAAAACAATATAACCGAGCGACGCACCGACACAGGCAAAAAGAAAATTTTTCTTGCCCGACACCGATATAAGCGACACGGCAAACGGACAGCAGCCGCCCACGACGCTTGAAAAGCAAAGCAGAAAAGCAATTACGCCCCAAAGCACACGCTTAGAATATAAAACTATATTTTTTAAATTCTTTTTAGGTATTTTGATTTTATTTTTAATATTTTTAACAATCGCCATTTTTACACATCCCAAAAGCATTATAACCAAACGCTTTTGAGAATTTTGTAAAAACAGGTAAGCAAAATAAAAAGACTTCACCCACCAAAAAATTGGGTGAAGCCTTTTAATCACATAAATAAACTTTTAATTTTCGCAAGAAGATTTACAAAAATGCACCACGCCGCCTGAAAAAGAGCAACCTTGATTGCATCAAGCTGGTCAATTCCGCCGACAAATGCCAAAAGACCGACAACACCGAGCCCCAAAGCAGAGCCGAACGATATAAGAACGCTGATTAGTTTTCTTGTCTTCTGCAAATCCTCAGCCGCACTAAATGCCGAAACAAGACCGAGAGCGGAGCCGTTATGAACAATGTAGGCAGGTGACTTTTGAGCAAAAAGGTTTGAATATTTTTCAAATGCTCTGCCGTTTGACGAATTCATAACTCTGATATATCCGTCCGGAAGCTCAAAAAGCTCGGCAATGCTTTCGTCATTAATGAATGGGTCGGCACTGCGAACAAGAATTGTCATTCCGCTTTTTTCAAGCTTTCTAAGCGCTTTTTTAAGCTGAGGGTCGGCACTGTAAGACACAACAAACATTGCCATTAACTTTCCTGCCTCTGCAAGATAAAGCACTTTTCTGCCCTTACGGGTATATTTTTTTTCAAAATCTTCCTTAAGCACAGGAACACCGTGATGAATAAGCAAATCCCTTGTGCCCACAAGAATTTTTTTGCGATAAATCCAACCGGTCGTTCCGAGCCTGTCCTCATAAACAATATCGTCAACCTCAGGCAAAATCGCCTGTTTGCCGATAATCACATCGTCAAAAACAGAAGCAAGCGGACTTTTTGTATTAATAATAACCGAAGCGGTTTTTAAAATAACGTCATCAGCTTTAGCGCCGTTAAATGTTTTAATTCCGTGAATTTCACAGCTGCGAGGTCCGAAAAGATTTTGCGCCTCAATAACAATTGCATTGGCATCGCTTGTAACGCTTGCACCCTCAAATCCATTCACCATAGCGCCACGGGTTCTAAGCTGCTTTGACACTCCCAAAAGTGTATTATTGGTACAAAACAGCGCATAGCAAGGAGTTGTGATACACATAGCGCAAACAAAAGCATTAACTCCCAAATGCCAATTTTGATTAATTAAGCCGACAACAACTGCCAAAATTATATTAAGAAGAAGTGAAAGCGCACCGACATATTTACTGATTTTATCCGCCGGCTCGTCCACACTTGAAATATCAAGAAACTTAGTTGCAAAATCCGTTTTAATGCTTGCCTTTAAATTAGGTTCTCCGGTTAAAAGCCCACGGCTTATAATTCCTGCGTCAACCTTATTAACTATCGGCTCAACGGTATATTTTTCCTTTTGATTTGCTATAAAATCAAAGTCTGTTCTTATTCTTGTAATAAATGTATATTTTCCAAGTCCGCTCAAAAGCAAAGCAAACGCACCTGCAAACGGATAAAGCGTACCGTCATCGAGAAGCAAGTTGCTGTCAATCAAAAGCAAAATTGTGTGAACAAAAACTATTATTTCCGCCACACATATTGGGAAATCACTGTTAATACCGCCTTTGAGCTTAAAGCCGTGCATAAATATTCTCGCATTGACAACGCAAACAATAACAAATAAAACAAGAAGCGTTATTATGTAAGGCGTACTGTCAAGCAAAAGCGACGGTAAATAGGAGCTGTCCTTAAATCCTGTCAAAAGCCCTAAAACAAATGTTAAGGCAAATGTTATTTTTAAATTCAGCGAAGCTGACGAACGTGCGTCATCAAGCCTTTTTGAAAATGCCGATTGCTCATCTGCACTTTCATATTCCTTTTTAATTACGGTATCCTTGTCTGCTTTTGCCGCATCCTCAATATCTTCAGGTGAAAAAATGCGAAACTTATTAACCTTTTCTTTTCGCCTTTCCTTTAACTGCTTTTCAGCAAGTTCCTCGTCAATTTTATCTATCTGCTTTGTTTCGTCATCAAAGCCGTCAAGAACAATTTGAACTGCCTGCTCCTCTTCCCTTTGCTCCTGAGCCTTTTCTTCCTTCTCCTTAATTTCCTCACGAGTAAGGGAAATTTTCGTTTTTTCAAGTTCCTCAACGGCTACAATGGTAGGTATTTCCTCAAGGTCGCCCGTTTTGTCAAATCTCGACTTGCTCTTTATCGTGGCAGGCCTTTCAATAATTTCCGGCGGCTTTTTGGAATAAATCGGTTCTTTGGTACGGTTGCTTGTAAAAAAGCTTTTTTGTACGGTTTTTTGGCTTGCAAAATCGTCGCTCTTTGACTTTGGCTTAAAATCAATATGCTTTGTTTTCCCGTCATCTTCAGCTTTTATGGCAGGGCCGACTTTCGTTTTATCCGAGGCAGTGCTTTTTTCATACGTCTTTACATTTTCACTTTTAGGTTGAATTTTTATATTTTCAATATCAGGCTTAGGCACCTCTATTTCACGCTTTGTTATCTCATTTGCAGATATATTTACATCTTCCAAAGCCGATTGCGCCTGTTTTACCGTCTTTTTTCTTATTTCCTCAGCCTGCCTGATTATTTCATCAATAGATAAGCTTTCGTTCATAATTCTCCACTCTCAATATAATTATATTAAAGACCGAGCCTTTGCCTTGCGACCTCATACATAATAATACCTGCCGCAACAGAAGCGTTAAGCGAATTAACCTTTCCGCACATAGGAAGCGAAACAGTTACATCGCATTTTTCCTTAATGAGCCTGCCGACACCGCTTCCCTCATTGCCGACAACAAGTGCACAGCCACCGGAAAAGTCTGTTTTGCACCAAGGCTGACCATCCATATCGGCACAGTAAACCCAAACATTCTGCTTTTTAAGTTCTTCAATAACAGAAACTAAATTGCCTACCCTTGCAACTTTAACATATTCAAGTGCGCCGCACGAGGTTTTCGCAACGATAAAATTAAGCCCAACATTTCTTCTTTTCGGAATAATAATTCCGTGAACGCCGCAAGCTTCGGCAGTTCTGATAATTGCGCCGAGATTATGGCTGTCCTCAATTTCATCGCAAATTATAATAAAAGGCGCTTCGCCTTTGCTTTTTGCATATTCCAAAATGTCCTCAACGCTTGAATAGCTGTGAGCCGGAACATTAGCCGCAACCCCCTGATGATTGCCGCCGGCACACATAAAATCAAGCTTTTTCCTGTCCACTGTCTTAACAACTATTTTATTTTCCCTGCACATTGCAATAATACGGTTAATCGAGCCTTCCCTCTCGCCCTTTGCAACAAGCACATTTTCAACCTCTCTGCCGCTTTTGAGAAGCTCTATAACAGCATTTCTGCCTATTATCAAATTATCGTTTGTTCTGTAATCTTTTTCTTCCTTTGGCATATTTTGTATCTCCGTAAATTTATTCAGTTTAATTATAACATTATATAGTATCCATTTCAATTATTATTTAACATAAATCATAATAATTGACTAAGTGAAAAAACTAAAGTATAATAAAGAAAATAAAGGAGTGTTAAATATGGCTGAATATAATTGGGCAACTCTCGGTTGCGGCGTTATTGCGCACCAGCTTGCAGATGCTATGAAAGTAAAAGGCAGGACACTTTACAGCGTTGCCAACAGAACGTATGACAAAGCGATTTCCTTTGCCGAAGAATACGGCATTAAAAAGGTTTACGGCAATATTGAAGAAGTGTTCGAGGATGAAAATGTCGATATTATTTATATTTCCACTCCTCACAACACGCATATTGAATATTTAAAGAAAGCTCTCAGCCACGGCAAACACGTTATATGCGAAAAATCAATTACGTTAAACAGTGCCGAACTCAACGAAGCAATTGACCTTGCAGAAAAAAATCACGTTGTTTTGGCTGAAGCGATGACAATTTACCATATGCCGATTTACAAAAAGCTTGATGAAATAATAAAATCAGGTAAGTTAGGCGAGCTTAGGCTTATTCAAATGAATTTCGGCAGTTACAAGCCCTACGATATGAACAACAGATTTTTTAATCGTAATCTTGCAGGCGGCGCAATGCTCGATATCGGTGTTTACGCCCTTTCAATCGTTCGCTTTTTTATGACGTCAAAGCCGCACAAAATTGCCACACAGGTTAAATATGCGCCGACAGGAGTTGACGAACAGGCAAGTATTCTTCTTCAAAACAAAGAAGATGAAATGGCGACTGTTATTCTTTCGCTCCACGCAAAGCAGCCAAAAAGAGCAACAATTGCTTTTGACAAGGGATATATAGAAATTTACGAATACCCAAGGGGTGACGAGGCTACAATCACCTACACCGAAACGCTCAAAAGCGAAAAAATAAGCGCAGGAGATACGGCAAAAGCGCTTGAATATGAAATTGACGATATGGAAAAGGCAGTAGCCGGCGAAAATGTAGATATGCATCTTGACTTCACACGTGATGTTATGGACATAATGACGTTTATAAGAAAAGAATGGGGTATGTTTTACCCCGAAGAAGAGGGCAAAGAAATTATTTGACATTAAAAGAAAGGTTAAAAAATATGAGCTATCAATATAACATTATCTATACCGCAGGAGGAAAGGTGCACAAAACTCACCACAGCGAAACCGTAGATTTTGAAATAAGAGAAGAAATCAACGGTGATATTTTAACACTTACCCTTTTGCCAAAAACAGATATTACATTTCAAAAATTCGAGATTAAAGATAACATCTCATTTTCAAAAGAAAGCAAATTTTTTGTAAACGGATATCAAAGCTGGACTGTTTCAAAAGAGTATGCACCGAATGACGATATGCGTGATGATTTTAATCCAAAACTTCTGTCCGTTTTAGATAAAAAAAGTTTTAACATCAGGGGCATTTGGGGTGCAGGCGATTTAACCTTCCACGAATATCCTGAGCAAAGCGGAATATTTTACGGATATTCTTACGCTTACATCAGAAATGCAAACGATATCCGCCTTTTTGCTTCCTTAAGCGAAAGAGCCGGATACACAATCATCACGTTTAATGCCAACACTTCAACCGTTTCTGTTGAAAAAGACCTTGAGGGCGTTACATACAAAAAAGGTCAGGAAATTACACTTCTTGAACTTTGCGATATTATTGATAATATTGACAATGCATTTGATAAATATTTTGAAGAGGCAAAAATCAATAAGCCCAGAGCAAAAAGAATGTGCGGCTACACCACATGGTACAACTATTACACAAGCGTAACCGAGGAAATCGTTGAACGTGATCTTGAAGCGATTGCAAAATTAGGTTCCAAGATTGACATTTTTCAAGTCGATGACGGCTACGAAAGAACTGTCGGTGACTGGCTTTATCACGATGAGAAAAAATTCCCGTCAGGTATGAAGCTTATTGCGGATAATATTCACAAGAACGATATGCTTGCAGGCTTATGGCTTGCGCCGTTCGCCGCAACACCCAAATCATACATATATAACAAGCACAAGGATTGGTTTGTGAAAAACAAAAACGGCAAAATTCCGTTTGCTTCTCAAAATTGGGGCGGATTTTATGCGCTTGACATTTACAACAACGAGGTCAGGCAATATTTAAAAGAGGTTTTTGATACCGTCTTAAATGTTTGGGGCTACGATATGGTTAAGCTCGACTTTCTTTATGCTTGTTGCATTATTCCGTTTAACGGTAAAAGCCGAGGCGAGATTATGTGCGACGCTATGGACCTTATCAGAGAACTTTGCGGCGATAAATTAATCTTAGGCTGCGGTGTTCCGCTTGCTCCCGCATTCGGAAAGGTTGATTTTTGCAGAATCGGCGCCGATATGGCTCTCAGTTGGGGTAAAAAGCCGTTTTCAAGAGAGGATGTTTCCACAAAACATGCACTTCTTAACACGATTTTCCGTCGTGAACTTGACGGCAGAGCTTTTTTAAACGACCCTGATGTATTTCTTTTGAGAGACAATAATATTAAAATGTCATTTGAACAAAGAAAATTAATCGCCGAAACTGCAAGCCTTTTTGGCAACTTGCTTTTTGTTAGCGATGATGTTTCAACGTATAATAGCGATCAAAAGGATTGCTTTATCAACGTCACAACACGTAATAAAGCTGACATAAATTATGTAAATATGGACAGCGACGGTGATATTTCAATTAAATATACGCTCGACGGCGAGAAAAAAGGCTATTGCTTCAACATAAACAGCGGCGATAAAAAGGTCTTAATTTAACAGTATTAAAAATTTTTATGTTTCGCTATTGAATACTTACAAAACCTATGGTATAATTAGGTTATGATTTAAAAGGAAGCGATAATTTGAAAATTTCAACTAAAGGGCGATATGCATTAAGACTTATGCTTGATCTTGCGCAAAATCGAAACGAAGGCTTCGTTGCACTTAAGGACATTGCCGATAGGCAGGATATATCAAAAAAATATTTAGAGCAGATTGTGCCTATTCTCAACAGAGCAGGTCTTTTAAAAACAACACGTGGGTATCAAGGCGGATATATGCTTGCTAAATCCCCTTCAAGCTACACTGTCGGAGATATATTGAGAATAACCGAGGGTAGCCTTGCGCCTGTCGCCTGCTTAGAAGACGAAGTAAACCAATGCGACAAATACGAAACGTGTATGACAGTCGGCGTTTGGCAGGGGCTTTACAAAGTCATTAACGAATACCTTGATTCAATCACTCTTCAAGATATTTTAGATAAAAACAGCACTCAGCTTATTGACGAGTACTATATTTAAAAGTTTTTTCAAAAAAAGCAAAATAAGACTTGACAAATCACGAATAATATATTAAAATGTCAAAGCGTTGAAAAAACAACGAGGTGTAACTCAGTTTGGCTAGAGTGCCTGCTTTGGGAGCAGGATGCCGCAGGTTCGAGTCCTGTCACCTCGACCATAAAAAGAGATACCGGATGAAAGGTATCTCTTTTTTTGTTATTCAAAATTGAAAAGGCTCGAACCTGCGGCGGAATTATCCAAATTTGGCGACTGCAAAGAGCAACAAATTTGGGAGAAACAGTCCGGTGGACTGTTTCGTAGAATTCCTGTTTCTTAAAAGAGTCCTGTCACCTCGACCATAAAATAAAAGACATCCATTGGGGCACCCTTCGTAAGGAAGGTGTGTCCCAATGGGTGGCTTTTGTAATTTAAAATAAGTATTAGATTTTTAACGGTGTAGCGTTTGCTATGCCGTTTTTTGTTTGCGTTTTGACAGGTGTTGTTGAAACGCATTTTCCATTTCTTCGGGTGTAAGCTCTCTGAGTATGCCTACACCGTTGTAGTAAATGTCGATAACTTGTACTCGTTTTGAATTAAGGTATCTTGGTGCATAGACTACGATTTTGTCAATAAATTCGTGAATGAGTTCCGGTGTGAGTTCCTTTAACTCCGTAATCTGCTTGACTTTATTGATAAATTTTTGTAAGTTTTCCGACTTATCGGTTTCAGATGAAAGAAAGGATTCAAGCTTTGGTATTTCAGCTTTAATCTGCTTTTGTTCTTCTTCATATGAAATTGATAAGGTTGCATAACGCTCATCGGATATTTTACCGCTTACATTATCTTCATAAAGCCGTTGTATTAAATTGTCTATCTCGTCTGTACGCTGCTTGAGCTTGCTTAACTCTTTTCGTTTGGCGACAAGTTCTCTTTTCTTGTCGTCTTGGTAACAATCCATTTGCTTGCGTGCAAACTCCTTTTCAAATGCCTGAACATTTAAAAGTATTCGTTGCATACTTTCTAAAACAAGCTGTTCAACAACCTTTTCTCTGATATAGTGTACAGAACACACATCGGAATTTTTGCGATAAGACGAGCAGAAGAAATAGGCTTGTTCCCGTTTGTAATTGTTGGTAACGCTGTAATAAAGCTTTTCTCTACAATCGGCACAGTATAGAAGTCCTGAAAACGGACTGACTATTCCGCTTCTTGTAGGTCTGCGGCGATGCTTGCGTAATTCCTGAACCAAATCGAATACTTCTCGCTCAATAATGGCAGGGTGTGTATTTTTAAATATCTGCCACTCAGATTGAAGTCTTTCGATTTTCTTTTTGTTCTTGAATGATTTTGTTGTAGTTCTGAAATTTATGGTATCTCCACAGTATTCCTGCTTTGATAATATACTTGCAACGGTATCGGAACACCAACCATACGGAACAGTCGGTGGTTTAGAGCATTTCCTGCCTATGCTTATCCAATATTTTGTCGGAGTTAAAACCTTGTCGGCTTTTAATTTTTTCGCAATTTGCGACGGTCCGTAACCTTTAACACATAAATCAAATATTCTTTTGACTGTTTTTGCCGCATCTTCATCAATAATCCATTCGTTTTTAGCGTTTGGATTTTTTTCATATCCGAAAGGTGGGTTGGTAGTTAAAGGTACGCCTGACATGCCTTTGTTCTTAAATACATTGCATACCTTTTGACTTGTGTTTTTGGCGTGCCATTCGTTAAAGAGGTCTTGCATAGGAACAAGGTCACTTAATCCGTTAGCCGTGTCGATATTATCCATTATTGCAATATATCTGATGCCTAACTCGTCAAAGCCTTCCTCCAACAGTTGACCGACAATCAAACGGTTACGACCAAGCCTTGAATGGTCTTTGACAATCAGTGTTCCAATTTCACCTTGATTTGCAAGCTCCATTATCTCGGTAAAGGCTGGTCTTGCAAAATTTGTGCCCGACCATCCGTCGTCAACAAATACTCTTGTATTTTTAAAGCCGTTATCCTTTGCATACTTTTCAAGGATAGCTTGCTGGTTCTTTATACTGCCCGATATTCCGTCTTGCTCATCATCACGGGACAGACGGCAATACAAGGCTGTGATTTTATCCGGTTGTTTATTCATAATTCTCCTTTCTCAGCCGGATATGATAAATTGTAGGTAAACTTAATATATCATACCTCGGCTTATACTTCAACACTTTAAAGTGTTGATTTTTCGTTTTTTTCTTATCTTTTTAAAATTATTCGTTCTACCTTTTCGGTTATGTTTTCGTTTGCATTGCTATTGAAGTATGTTCTTACTGCATAAGTAGTGTTGTCTATCTCCTTGATGAAGTTAAGAGGTTTTAAGTACATATTCTTTTTAAACCAAATCAAACGCTCTTCTTCTGTGAGTGTTAATAGATAATCTGTAATGTCTTCAATATGTTGTTTAATTTCATTCATCTTTCCATATCTCCTTTGCGTTTCTTTTTCTGCCTGTATGTTTTTTCAATGCCCTTTTTCTTCGGCAAGTCATCAGGCTCTTTTTCAACAAGTCTGTATTTAGGCTCAATGATTTTGTTGATAAAATCCATAACCTTTTGTGGTGCAATTTTCAAAGCATCCAAAAACGGTCTGCACTTTTCTTTAAGCCAATACAATTCGTTTTTCAAATTTTCTACTTTTTCTTTGTAGAACGCTATATTGCTTTCAAGTATAGATACCGTTTTTCTGTTTACAAGGCATTCCTTTGCCAAGTTAGTAAGATATGTGTAATCTTCATTACTCATTTGGACTTTGCCGGTAAAAGTCTTTTTGCCCATATTGTCGATAGCCTCGTTGCTTGCCTGAACGGGAAGTATTGTTGAAAGCTTTTCGTTTGCTTTTTCGATTTCTGTTTGCAAGCTGTTTAATCGTTCTTTGTCCTTATCAATTTGATATTGCAGGCAGGTTTTGTATTCCTCATTACTTCCACGCTCACCTCGTTGAAAATCTTTAAATCCTGCCTTTTGCATATGTTCAAAAAATTCGTCTTGCAGAATACTGTAAGTAGGGATAAGTACAGGCTTGCCGTTTATGTCAAGAATTTGATTTCCGTTATCATCAAGTGCAGGCGGTGATTTCCATTTCTTTGAATGACTGATTTGATTAACGGTTTCTTTAACCGTTCCCACAAGTGATTTATCCTTGCACCTCTTTGACCACAGTATATCTTTCTTTACCACAGGCAAAGCGACTATATGCAAATGGTAGTGATAGATAGGTCTGTAAAAAGCGTCGGACATTACAAGATTCAATTCATCTGCGTGCATAACAGCCGATATGATATTCTCTTCGCCGTAAACCTTTTGGGCAAACCGATATGCCTCGGCATAAAATTCTTTTGCAAATTCATATCCGCCGTGCTCTTCAAAATAGTCGGTGTTCACATCAAGTATCATTTCGTCAAACACCTTTGCGTCCTTTTTCAGCCCTCGCAAAGATACTTTTCCTTCTGCAACAAGCTTATCAAGATACTCGTTGTATGTTATATTACCACAAGACTTGAAATGCACATTATTATGCGTTTGGCTCAAATCAACATTTGTGTTTTGATAGTATTCGTTTTTTCGTTCGTTGTGGCGTTCGTACTTACCAATACCGTCTCTTGTTCGGGTTTGTACTCTTGCCACGGTGTAATTCATCTTTGGCATAATTGCCTCCTTTCATTTGTGATACTTTCCAAACTCCGCAACTTTTTCAAAGTGCGTAACCCACATTAGCCAGTGGCGAAGCCACGCCGCCAAGGTTCTGCCACAGGCAGGTTCTTATGACACTCCACTTTACTCGAAAGTGTGTAACCCACTATGACACTTTCAATCTTACGATTGCAAAGATGTCGTGGGCTCTTGCAGAGGGCTGAGAAAGTATCCTCATTTTATTAGTGAATATGAAAGGCTTTTAATTAAACAAAACATAAAAAAGCCGTTACACAGATACCAAAACAAACGAAAGCATTACTTTCGCTTAAATTGATTTCTATGTAACGGCTTTGATATTCAAAGACGGGTTTGTTAATTTATCCCCACCGAACAAACCAAAACTTAAATGAGGATAACGGTATTTTAACCTACCGTGGGTTTAGGCTACTGCCTTTTTCCTGTCTGTTATCGTTATTTAATTGTGTAACTTATATTAGCAGAAATTTTTTGGTATGTCAAATAAAATTTAATTTTGAGGAGTTTCATTCTTTTCAATCTCATTTAACAAATTGTCAATTATTGATTTTTTTAATTCATATTCTGCATATTGAACTCTGGATTTTTTATTGCTTTCAATTGTATAAGATAAGCTAATGCCAAAAACAACTAAGATTATTATTAAGGCAATAATACTTATAACTATCATAGCAATAAACCATGACGTCTTTAAATCTTTCAAAGCAGAAACAACCAAAGTAAAAACCGATATTACTACAGAAAGAACTGAAATGATATTATTAGGAAGGGGTTTGTTTATATTGTATTCATACATTTCGCATTGCTCTTTTTTTATTAATTCTTCCTTTGATAACTTTTTATATTCTTCTAGAAATTTATTGTAATTACAAGAATGTGATTTTTGTTTTTTATTTTTCATGTTTTTATTTTCCTTTCATCAAAAAATTATTATTTTAAATATTCAAAATAATACAAATAAACATCTTCAAGAGAAATATTATCCTTAACAGGAATATAACTGTAATGAGGTTTATCTGTTACAATTCTCAGAGAGATACCGTTTTGGTCATGAATAATATTGCCAAGTCCGACATTATGCTGAAGAGCTAACAGTTCTTCCTTTGTGCCTCTGATTTCAAATACCTTATCAGATACACTTTTCATCAGAGCTTCAGGCGTATCTTTTTTTACAAGATTACCTTTTTTCAGCAGTATAACTTCATCTGCAATACATTCAATATCAGACACAATATGTGTTGCAAGAAGAATAATTTTATCCTTTGAGAGCTCGGCAAGCATATTGCGAAAATTAATTCTTTCCTTTGGGTCAAGTCCTGCAGTCGGCTCATCAAGAATAAGTATTTTTGGATCATTAAGCAAGGCTTGTGCAAACAGCAGCCTCTGTTTCATTCCGCCTGAAAAACTGCCCGCTTTTGCATTTCGCACATCATACAGATTAACCTTTTTCAGTATGTCACTAATAAGCTCGTTATTGTGCTTTATGCCTTTAACAGTACACATATATTTCAAATACATATATGCACTGAAATCATTATACAGTGCTTGTTGTTGCGGCATATATCCTATTAAATCACGATACTTTGCACCTAAGGATACTATATCCTTGTTGTTAATCAAAATTTCACCCGACGTCCTTTTTACATTGTCGGTTAGAAGATTTATCAGAGTGGTTTTACCTGAGCCGTTTGGACCGAGTATTCCGTATATTCCATCGGTGAGAGTAAGTGTCAGGTCATTTACAGCCTTATTATTTCCATATATTTTTGTAAGATTTTTAATTTCAATTTTCATAGCTATCTTTCCTTAGTTAAACACCATTTTCTGTTAGATAAAACAAGCATTACAATGCAAAATACGATTAAAGCATAATGCATAATGAAACTTCCGATATTGATGCCTTTATCTAAAATCAATGCGTTAAAATTAAGCAGATATGATGTTGATATTCCTTTTGCCGAATAAATATCTATCATATAAAGTGCACTCGGCAGAATAAACAAACAAGCAGATATAATGATTACTGCAAGCTGCGGCATAAATGCGGAGAGGGAAGTGATAATTAACCCAACGACTGTTACAAATATAAATTCAAATATAAAATTGAGAATTACATATTCTGCTATTGAGAGGTTTAAATTAATCTCCTGTAAACATTCCAAATTATGTATATTCGCATTCATATTGCCAAGCTTATAAAGATAATTATTTTGTAAAATCAATGATAAATAAGATACTAAAGTTAATATAAAGGTTTTGGGAATAACAGTAAATATCTTTTTAAAATATAACTGTTTCCTGCCGTTTTTTGAGCAATGATTGAGTATGAGCATATTTGAGCCTTTTTCAATGGAAAAGACAGATGAAAACAAGATGACAACAGCACATATCAAAATTAAGATTTGTGTTTGATTGCTTTGACTGTAAAACAAATTATTATACCCGAGTTCATTAACAAGCACAGGCTTAATCCCTTTTTGGGAAAGTGATTCAATTCTGTCAATTTGCTCCGTCAACTTATCAACAGCTTTTCTCTGTGTATCATACGCTTCGTTCTTTGCTGCTGCAAGCTCGTATTCCTCAAGTGAAATTTCACCGTTTGCATATTGTTCACTCTTGAAATTGTATTCGCTTTCAACGGCATCTGCTTCAGATCGCATTTTTTCAATATTTTTATAAACCTTTTCACTAAGCTCGCCGCCGTATTCTTCATAATAATCATTTAAAAAGGCCTCGGTTGACGAAAAAACAAGAGGATTTGTATTGAAATTAAATCCGATTATCAGGAGAAAGGCAATAACTACTAAAAGCCCTTTTCCTATATGCATTATTTTAAATGTTTCAAATCTTTCTGCATAGATAACACTTTGAAGCTTTGCATAAAATTCGGATAATTTGTCAAAAAGAACGTGTAATACTCTGAAAGCCTTTTTAGGCGACTTTATAGGATAATTTCGATTTGCACTGATTAAAATTAATGCCGATATAATAAAAATAACTAACAGTACAATTATCCACACAGCTTTTTCCGCTCTTACAGGTTTTGAAAAAACGGAAACTAAGTTATATTCTGATATACTTCTGTAATCAAAAAGTGAAAATATATTGAAAGTTTTGAAAATTGACAAATTACTTTGTGCAGAAATGTTCTTGTAAAGCAACAGCTCAATCGACGTAATCACACCTGCAATTGCGCTTACGAGAATAATATTGCTGCTAAGCGAAATGAACAGCCATATTGCAAGTGCAATCATACTTGCGATAATTGCTTTAAACAAAATATGAATTGCAAATAATTGTAAAAAATTAATATGTAAAATACAGTCGGAAAATATATCTGTCGATTGTATCAAAGCATATAAATTCATCGGAGCATCATAAATCTTTAAAGATATGAGCATTTCGGATATATAAATTGCAAAGGAGAAGAAAAGCGAAAACAAAATCAAAATAGGAAGCTGCTTCATTTTCAATATTCGTCTTCCGTTTTTGCAGGTATTAATCAAAAGATTAACATTTTTTTCTGACACAAAAGATATTGCCATAAACACGCAAATTAAAATCAAAATGAAGTCGCCGATTTGATAATTCAAAACAGCACTTACAGGCAAATCATTAACTAAAGACAGTTTGATATTTTTATTTTTTGAAAAATCATTTGCCGATTTTTGAATTGATTTATATGAATATGAAGTTTTGTTTGAAAACAGCTTTTTTGATGATAAATTTTGAGCATTTTTAAGAATTGATTTTATGTATGCAGGGTAATCGTTTTGATATTCAAGCTGATACGCAAAATGAGAATAAAACTCAGCTTGTGTCGCAAGCTCTTCATAGGAATAATTACTGTTTTTATATTCCTGATACAAATCAGGATATTCTTTAATTTGCTGTGCTTTATCCTCGGTATTATCGGCAAAGCTTTTCAGAATTTCAAATTTATTGCTTTTTTCGATGATTGACTTCTTGTCGACTTCGGTAAAAATGTCTGCATTATCCTTGAATGTAGCCGAATAAGTGTCAATATTAATGCCAAAATCACTAAGGCTTTTTTGCTGTGTTATATAAAAAGAAACGCAGTTAAGCAGCAGTAATGTAATTACTGCTGCAATAAATTTTTTGTTTTTAAATATTCTGATTAGTTCCATAATATTATTCCATATCAATAAATTGTTTGTCAGGAGATTTTAACTGCGATTTGTCAAGCACATAGTAGCCCTTTGCACCGTCTGATTCTGCTGTTTCGCCGTCAATATTTTCTTTAAATATCATCATATCATCACCGCCGAAATAACAGTCATCCTTCGGATTTTTCGGAGTAATTTCAGTTACATATTTGCCTGACTTGTCATAGACAAATATTTTTCTGTCTTTTTCATCTATTTTATCAATATAAATTGACTGCAGGTTATCAAAGTAAACATAATTGCTGTCAGCAGAAATATATGCCGGCACGCCGATATTGCAAAAAGAAGTTTCTTTATTTGTGGTAAGATTAATACAATAGACTTCTCCCGAACGGTTGCCGTAATAAGCACAGTCACCGTCTACGAATAAAGAATATGCCTTATCGTCTTTGAGCTGCCTTGCTTTCAGCGAATGGATATCAATCAGGGTATATGAGGTTTTATAACCGTTTCCGTCTGTGTCGCTAAAAGAGGAATTCATTAAAATTAAATTGTTGCCGCTTGCTTTAATATTACTAAGCTCAGCACCGATTCCGCTAAATTTATAGATAACTTCTGCTTTATCCTTTTTGCTTTTGCTGCCGATTTTTTTTCTGAACAAGCACGCCGTTGTTTCTTTAATGTTAGTGCCACCGCCTTTGAGGTAATAAATATATCCTCGGTGTATTATAAACGAAACAGAGCTTGTGTCTGTGCCGTCAAATAAATATGTCGATTTTTTCCTTTTAAAATTATCAAGCGACACCTCATATATGTAATTATGCCGCATATTACTGCCTTCTTCTTCCCAACCGAGTACATATAGCTTGTTGTTGAAGTATGATAATTGGAAAGGATAATAATTAAAAGTAGGAAAGAATGCCGTACATTTACTTGAAGTATGCTCACAGTTAGGCTTATTGCAAACAATATATGCTTCTTTTGTGGCAGTATCAAAAAAGTATAATTTCAAACTATTTAAAAAATAATATCCGTTATCAGCTTTTGCAATAGCAGACGAAGAATCAATAAAATATTGAAAATCCTCGTTTTCAACATAAGAAGCAGAGCTTTGCTCGGTGTTTATTTTATTGCTTTTAGACGAACACCCTGTCATTAATGAAGATATTAAAATTATAATAGCTATGCATATACATGATATATTAAATACTTTCTTCATTGCTTTTCTTCCTTTAAATCCTTAATAATGCCTTTTGCCTGCTGCATTGTTCGACTTTTCATTTCATCTACTGAAACAGAGCCGACTTCAAAGCAGATTCCATTAGCGTTTTTCGATAGCTCATAAACCTCCGGGAATATATAAAATTTTTCATTGGGTAAATCAAACTCGTCTATTTTTTTATATGAATCTGCAAGCTTTTGCATTTTTTCAGTAACTTCTTTTTCTTCTGTGTTTTCATCAAATGCAACTCCTGTATCATTGTATTCAAAAACGCTGCACTTTTTATCCTTTATTGTATCACCTTCAAACGTGTAAAGAAACGATTCTACGGTTTTGGTGTTTTCATCAATATCATTTAAAGTATCATTAGTCAATTTATCTTCTTCATCATCATCATTATTCTCAATTACGTTAGCAGTTGAAGATATTCCGAGATTATGGTATTTGTTTTTGTATAGCTTTGCTTTTGTCATAGAACTGAAATGATAACACGTTTCATCATTATCACTTGGGTCTGAATACATTATGCCAAAATATTTTCCGTTTTTTGCAGTTTTAATTATGGTTATCGGTTGCTTTGGGTCGGTTGCCAAAGCATTGCTGATTGATTTATCACTCGTTATATCAACAAGTGTACTTCCGTAAATAAAGTAAGCTGATAAAAGTCCTATTGCTATAAGTAAAAGAATAGCAGGAATAATAATTTTTAATTTCTTCATAAAATTACCCCTTAGTAGCAGGCAAGAAAAAATTCTTGCCTGCTTTGTTGTTATAAAATATCAATATGCAAATACTTAATGTATCGCTGTATTTAATATTTTATCTGTCAAAATGTTTTTTGATACTCGGTATAAGCACAATGGTCAAGATTACTATCGGTTAAACCGGTATAATAAATGTTTATTTTGGTAAAATGTTTGCCGCTTCCGCTTGTAATATATGCTACAGGTGATTCGGAAGTTAAATCTTTGCTTTTATCCGGGCTTCCGCCTGTCTTTTTGAGATTACCCTTTGAATCGACATTTCGTGCTACCATGGTCACAGCAAGTCTGTAAGTACTCCTGTTTCCTGTTGTTTGTGCGTACATTTTGGTTTTTGAATTATTTGAATGCCATCCGGTAATTATCAATGCTCCATATACACCTGTAGGACTAACACGAATAGGGACTTTTGCATCATGGTGCGGTGTTGCCGCATAAGCAGAAATTGAACCTGTAAACATTGTAATAGCCATTAATACAGCAGCAAATAAGGCTGCAAATCTTTTTGATTTTTTCATAATATTAATTCTCCTTAATTTTATTGTAATAGATTGATGTGCTATTTTTGTGTCAAAACACAAAGATATTAAATCATCGGAAACGCCTCTTTCATCATAAATTTTAATAAAGCTTTATTAATAAAAACATTTTCTTTTTTTAATTCCATTTTAAATCATACATAACAAAAAACAATATTAATTCCGTTATAATGCAAAAATAGGGCGAAATTATCGAAATTCTAATATAGTTAGAATTTTATTTTAACAAAAAAGCTCTCGTATTTTTAATACAAGAGCTTAAACCTTATTCTATTTTATTTTCTGGAAATAAGATAACCAATTTGAATTGTTTTAATCCTTTATCATATTCCCATTCCATTTCTCCATGATATTTTTTTATTGTCTTTCGTATACTTTTAGTCCCAAATCCATGAATAGATTTATTTTTTTTGGTTGTAATTAAGTCACCGTTTTTACCTGTTGGTTCAATATCACTACTGTTTATTACTGTTATTTTATGGTGAAAAGTTAAACTATTAACAATTTCCAAATTTATGAATTTGACGGTTGATTTCGATGCCGCTTCAACAGCATTATCTAGAATATTATTAAATAATGTTGATAAATCAAAATCATTTATAAAATTCAGATTGTCATTCATTATATGTGTTTCAAATTCTATTCCTTTACTATTGCAAAGATCCATATATTTACTTAATATGATATCAAGAAATTTATTTTTAGTTTTGCCGATTTGATTGTATTTAGTAATTTCACCAAGCATATTATCTATATAATTTTTAATTTCTGCTTGATTTGACATACTGCTTATGGCAATCATATGATTTTTATAATCATGTGCCATTACATTCATTGTTTCATTTTTCTTTTCAATCAAATTAAGATATTGCATATCAATATCATTCTTTTGATTTGTTAATTCCAACTCCAATAATTTTTGATTGTTTTTTTCGGCTTGTTCATAAACAAAATAGATAATGATATTGATAACCAAAAGAAATGAAATAGATATAATTATAAGAATATTTTGATATGATTTGAGAGCAATACTGTCAGTTATTATTTTCATTACTATAATAACCAATATACTACTTAAAGGTAATAAAGATAATGCAAACCATTTTCCCCAAGTTTTTACATTTGTTTCTTTAACAGAAATTTTGGAAAGGAAGTTACTAAATAAGAAATATAGAATCCGACTTAAAACAACTCCTATTTCAAAATGATTATCAACACTGTTTTGAACTGGAATATTATAAATTAAAGAAGTTATGTATGCAGTTAAAAATTCAGATATTATTTGTAAAATACAAAGAATTATTCCGTGAAAAATAGATGATTTAAATGAACTTTTGAAGCAAAAATATATAATTACAATATTAGTGAGTGTAATTATTATTGTATTTACAAATTCTATGTTTATAATAAACCTATAAATAAAAAATAACATTAGATAAGAAACTAAAATCGTAATAAACGATATTAATTTATTTTTCTTAGGTTCATATATATGCCTTATATACATATATACAATAACCGCTTCAGTTAAATATGCAAAAATTTGAAAAAACATAAATTACCTTCTTTCCAAAACATAAAAGAACAATCTTTTAATTTCAGCTTGCTTTTTAGGTGCTATATTTATTTCGTATTTTTCTATGATTTTTCCGTCAAGATCTCGTTTGGCCAAAACTAAAAGCGTTCTTGTATGATATACTGAATAATCTAAATTAGCAACATAGCTAGAATGTGGGCAAACAAAAGAAATAGCATTTAAACGGTTTTTCCATACCGAAATTTTTTCATTTGAATAATAAATATTGTCAACAGTTACGATTTTTGTTTTCTTTTTTTTAATTTCAATATAAATAATATCGTTTGTATATATTCGAACATTACGGCCGCTTTTTACATCATAAAAAACAATTATATCATTATTGATGAGTTCGGCAGCATCATCCAAAGCTCTATAAAGTCTTACAATATCTAACGGCTTAGATAAAAATCTAAAAGCTCTAATATGAAACGCATCATCCAAATATCCATCATATGATGTAATTACAAAAATTATATTGTGTGGATTGCGACGTTTTAATTCTTTACCTGTATCGATTCCATTAATATTACCCATTTCAACATCCAAAAAAACTAAATCAAACAATAATTGATTTTCAAGTAGTTTTTCACCAGAAGGAAATTGAAAAATATTAAGCGATATATTTCTATCATTAAAATAATTTCTCAAATGTTTTTCTAATAGATCTCTAAATGATTTATCGTCATCACATATTGCTATATTCATTAACATCCTCTTTTCAAAAAAAATAAGTATATAAAACATATCATTGTTTAGATATGTTTTATATACCATATGAAAATAAATTTGTCAAATTCAATTATTCTTTGAGTTCATCCCCTGCACTAACATTAATACAGTATCTATGTCCGAATTACTGCAATTTTTGAGGCATCCACAGATTTGAAGTATTTTACCATCTTTACTATCATCACCATAGTCTATTCCTAACAAAAAATAATCTGGAGTTTTTTCCAATGCAAGTGCCCATTTTACAAACTTATCTAATCTAGTGGCGTTTTCACCACACTCAACCCTTGACATCTGTTTATCAGATAAATAATCATCATCATTTTTATTTAATCCCTTATTTATTTTTTCGACAAGTTCACTTTGTGTTAGTCCTAATTTTTTTCGTTGCATTTTAAGTTTGTTTCCTAAATCTTTTAGAAAAACTTTATATGTCATAAAATCACCTCAAGGTAACTTTATCAATTATTTACGCAGCATAACACTTGTAATTATAGAATAATCTAATTATAAAAGAATTTTTGCAAATAATATTAGATTATTCTTGTTATATGTGCATTATCGTTTTGTTATACCAAATTTTTAACACTTTTGACTTAAATATTGACTTAGATATTATTATAAAATAAAATTTAATTATCAAAGAAAAGGAGGATTTTATTATGAAATCTCAAAAGAAAATTTTCACAACAGCAATTAAAACAATAGCTGAAAAATCACTTGAAAGAAATGCTAATAGTACAAGTTGCATTATCTATTATCAACCTGAAGTACCATCAGCTTTAAAAAAGTTCAGTAAAATCGACAATGATAAATAATTTATCTACACATCTTGTCGATAAACTTATTTCAAAAGGAAATATTGCTGAAGACGAGAGAGAACTTTACATTTATGGATTGTTTATATCTATTTCACATTTAATGTATTTAATTCTCGCAATCGTCTTTGGTTTAATATTCAAATGTTTTCTCGAAAGCATTATTTTCTATATAACTTTTCAGTTTATAAGGAGATATGCCGGTGGCTTTCATGCCAAGACTGAAACAAGATGCGAAATATTATCCACCTTATCAATTTTATGCTGTATAGTGCTTATCAAGCTGTCAAAAATGTACGATATTAGAATTGCATTACTTAGTATATCTTTAGTATTTGCTGTTTTAATATTCATTCTTTGCCCGCTTGATACTCCTGAAAAGCCTTTAAGCGATAAGGAATATAAATATTTTCGCAAAATATCTTGGATAATATTATTGTTGATTATTATTGCGATAATCGTATCATTTATTTTTAAATTTAATGTTGTATTTGCACCGTGTTGTGCAAGTTTAATACTTGAAGGTGTACTAATTGGCACAGGTAAAATTAAAAAGGTGTACAACGAAAAAAGAGCAAGCTCTCCGGCATAGAGGGCTTGCTCTTACTCGTTGCAAAATAGGAAAATGTAAATACAGAATGCCTATGAAAATTGAACAAGCTATTTACATATCAAAAGCTAATTTGATGTTTTCAGTTTGTCCGAGATGTCATAAAGCGATAGAGCGAGAATATACAAATCACTGCTCCAGCTGTGGTCAAAAGCTTTTATGGCAAGATATAGACAATATTAAAATCACATATAAATAAGCTATACGCCTGATGAATTTTCACAAGGCGTATTTTTTTATTCATTTTTAGTTGTATGTGGTTATGTTACATAGCTAAATATCCATAAACTTTGATTTTTGATATTGTTCATAGCACCGACCCAATCCATCATATCATTAGCTTTCAATTCTTCCGTTATGCCTTGTTTCTTCGAAAATTCATCGATAAGCCTACTTTCTGTTTCGCTAGCGAATAAATCAATATCGTGAAGATAAGAGTTGAGCTTGCCGCTTGTGATAAGATTGTAATATCTAACCTTGCGATTTTCCTTGAGCCATCTTTTGTGCCTTTGTCCCCAAATGCCGATAGAGTAGTTCTCACTTTCGGAAATGGTTAAACAAGGAATATAATAATCACCTTGCAATTCATACCAAAGTCCGTTGCTTTCGTCAAAAATATACTTTTTCATTGTGTAATCCTCCAAAACAATAAATTATACCTACAATTCATCATTCCAACCGATTACAAAAAGCCTCTCCCTTAGGGTGTCTTTTATTATTTATATAATTTTTACAGGACTTGAACCTGCGGCGGAATTATCCAAATTTGGCGACTGCAAAGAGCAACAAATTTGGGAGAAACAGTCCGGTGGACTGTTTCGTAGAATTCCTGTTTCTTAAAAGAGTCCTGTCACCTCGACCATTTGACCTTAGAAAGTAAAAAACTTCCTAAGGTCTTATTTTTTAGCAAGTCCATCACCCTTTATATTATTGCTTTATACACTTTTATTGTATAATAAGTCTAAACTTTTCCAAGGGAGTTTTACCAAAATGCATAAACTTTTTCTAGCGAGTTTTTTGAATTTTTGAATATTTTTCGTTGAAGTATGGAATAAACGGAAGCATAAGTTTTCCTCCTAAATATTGAACATCAGTTCAAGTTCTTCTTTTGTAGTTAATAAAACATTGACAAAAGATAATATAAATGATATTATAATGTTACGTAGTCCGATGCCAAAAACTACGTATCTCAATCAAAACGCCCTCGGTTACTCAGCCGAGGGCGTTTTTGTTTTAGTTTAAAATTTATCTGTCAAATGCAATTCTTGTTTCAACGCATTCACAAGACTCGTCGAATTTGGAGAAGCCTGCCGCAAGTTCAAGTCTTGTTCATACTGATAAATAAAAAGAGACACCTTTCATTTGGTATCTCTTTTTTATGGTCGAGGTGACACAGAACTGAACTAGCCTTCTACGAAACAGTCCACCGGACTGTTTCTCCCAAATTCGTACTTCGCTTTTGCTCGTCGAATTCGGAGAAGCCTGCCGCAAGTTCAAGTCTTGTTCATATTAATAAATAAAAAGAGATACCTTTCATTTGGTATCTCTTTTTTTATGGTCGAGGTGACACAGAACTGAACTAGCCTTCTACGAAACAGTCCAC